>JADMIO011346904.1_pt1 | contig 84066 bp, 75 predicted proteins | sample 8958161 | NCBI WGS metagenome assembly JADMIO01 (sample SAMN16585339, study PRJNA669376) | soil metagenome | isolation source: Crop rotation soil | place: USA: Cullars Rotation, Alabama | collected 2011 | reverse complement strand
CGCGACAACTTGTCCACGTGGAATTCTAAGCTTAGGATCCCAATGTGCTGGAAAGCTCAACCTGCATGCCGCTGTTCCGGCACAGGACCCGCGTCCCGAATCCTGGAACGAAACCGATGGAACCGTCGAACTGAGGAACGCGTTTTCAGGTGCGACCGAAATCGTTCGCAAGCTGATCGACGCAGTCGAGAAGCCCTTCGTCACGGGCATTTTCGATCGGCCTGTGCCGGAGCGGCTTTATCGCAACCAGGCCGTGCTGGTCGGCGACGCCGCGCATCCCGTGGTTCCCTATCTCGCCAATGGGGCCGCGCAAGCGATCGAAGATGCCCACGTGCTCGCGCGCGTGCTGGCGCGCAGGCGCGGTGAGTCATCGCTGCAAGGTGCGCTGGCGGAATATGAAAGCAGGCGCCGCCAGCGTGTCGACGATGTGCGGCGCATCTCTGCGGAAGTCATGAAGAGCCAGCACGTCGGCAATGATGCGGACCGGCAGCTTCGCAACGAGAAGTTGAAGGAAGCCGGACGGAGCGATCCGCACGGTTATGAGATGCGCCGATGGATCTGGGGGTATGACGTGATCGCCGATACCGAGCGCGAGCTGGAAGACACCGCGGCGCCGGGCGAGAAACACGAAAACTCCATCTGGGTGTCTTGAGCGAGCCTAGGGAATTTCGTAAACCGTGTACTCCTCCGAAATTCCCTTCAGCGAGCATCGCCGGGCCACCGGCTGCAGGCTTGCTGCCTCCAGCACCTTGGCCGTTGGCTCATAGCGGATGACGGGTTCCGTCGCGAAGATGGACTGCGACACCGCGAGGCCCTGCACGCGCGCTGCGACGTTGACGGTCTGGCCGAAGTAGTCCAGCCGGTCGTTCAGCGTCACCGCGAGGCAGGGGCCTTCGTGGATGCCGATCTTCAGCACCAGGTCTTCGCGCCCGCGGGCCTCGTTGAGCCTGCGCATCGCATCGCGCATGCGCAGGACGGCGGCCATGCCCCGATCGGAAGAATCGAACGTCGCCATCACGGCATCGCCGATGGTCTTGACCACCGCGCCCGATTCACTCGCTACCGCTTCGGTCAGTACGCTGAAGTGCGCCTGCACCAGGTCGTAGGCGGCGAGGTCGCCGACGCGTTCATACAGTTCGGTCGATGCCTTGAGGTCGGTGAACACGAAGGTCATGTTCGTGATCTTCAGGCGCTGGTCCACTGCCAGCGTGTCGGCGCCGAACAGCGTGCGGAACGTGTGGTGCGTCAACAGCCTCTTCGCGGTAAGAACCTTCTTGCGATTCCCCATCATCGCGTGCAATGCGTCGTTGGCCACGATGAGCGCCGGCAGTGCGCGTGTGTCGGTGCGGTTTTCGAGGCTGATGCGCAGCGGGCCGGGCCGCAGGGCGTGCTTGCCGGTGGGCGCCTGGACGCGGTTGAAGACGATGCTTTGCTCCTGGCGCTCGCGCGTGGGTTCTCCGCTGACTTCGAGGAACAGCGCGGCGTGCGACACCGGCTCGAACAGGATGATGAAGCCTTCGGGCAGCTGCACCGACATGCTCGCCTTTTCGCCTGCGGCAAGCTCGACCCAGTCGATGACAAGGTCGCGCATCAGCGTCTCGTACTCTGCCGCGGAAGGGAGCACGAGCGCCGAGGCCCAATACATCTGGCGGTAGTACTCCCACACGGGCATCGTGTGCGGCGAGTGCGCCGCGATCTTGCGCACGCGCGGGCTCACGGTGAAAGACACCTCGACCATCTCGTCGAGCGAAGGCTCGTAGCCGGCTGCGCAGATGGCACACACGTAGTCGTGCTGACGCACCGTGCGCAGCGTGGCGTTGGAGTTGAGCACGCCCCCGCAGCCCGGGCACAGGATGTTCCACTGCATCTCGAACAGGCCCAGCTTCGCGGCGTGCAGGAACGCGTCGAGCGCGTGCTCGAAAGACAGGCCGTAACGCGCCGCGAAATCGAGCACGTTCACGCGATTGAGTTCCGAGTCCGTCCCCTCCCGGACGAGCTGCTCGATGGCCGAGGCAGCGGCGGCGTCCGCCGATTGGCGAAGGACGCTGAAGCGGGCTTCGGATTCAGACATGGGGTTCTCCCGGAGGGGACATTCTGCTCTGGGGAGCGGGGGCACGCAAACGCGCGGCAATGCCATGCTTCTTTGAAGCAAGCTTGTTCGTAAGGGATCGAGCTGCCATCAACGATGCGGGACATGCCTGTTGCCTGCGGCGTCTTGAACCTCCTTGCGGATTTCCTCCAGCAGCGCCTCCCGCCTTTGCCAAAGTACCGTGCACCGTTCCCTGATCATCTGGCGCTCGAGCATGGTCAGGTCCGCAGTGTCCAGGCTGCTTGTGACCAAGGCGAGTTCATCGTTCAAGGCCGTCCACCTGCGAACCAGTTCGTGGTCCATGGCACCTCCAACCTCCAGGAAGGAATGCTACGGCGACATTGAGCGGGCGGGTAGCGCTGTTACGTTCGCGGCGCGTCCAGGCGGGCACGTGGACCTGTGCCAGCTCAGGCCCCGTCGAGGCGCACCCGTTGCTGCTCGAGCGCCACGAGCAAAGCCTTCGTCTTCTCCTTGAGGCAGTGCACGCGCAGCTGCCTGAGCGGGCCGGCAGATTCTTCGAGAGCACGCTGCGTCTCGACGTAGAGCGAGAGGATGTGGTCGCATTCCGCCCCCGCCTGCCCCATGTCGTCCTGCTGCAGTTGCATGTTGGTCGCCTCCTGATGGTGAACAGGCCGGATGGTGTGCGAGTAGGTCGCAAGCGTTATGAAGCGCGTGTAAACCGTGGGGCCTGGCAGGCCTGCGCGTGAATTTTCCGCAGGACGCGCCTTCTCCTTGCGATGGGCTTGTTAGCTCGGCTGGGCTGGTAGCCCCCCACGCCGCCCGGTGCCGGGTGTACGCTAGCGCAGCCGAGGGAGATGACCATGGCGACGACTGCGCAACCGATGCCCGAGACCCACGATGCCTATCGGGAGCTGATCCAGATCGGCATCGCGCTCTCGTCCGAACGCGACCCGGCACGGCTGCGCGAACGTATCCTGCTCGAGGCGAAGGAAATCGCCAAGGCCGACGCCGGCACACTCTATCTGAAGCAGAAGGGGAAGGAACTCGCCTTCCAGATCGTGCGCAACGACACGCTGGCCCTGGCCATGGGCGGCACGACGGGTGTCGAGATCAACCTGCCGCCGGTGCCGCTGGCGACCCCCGACGGCAAGCCCAATACCCGCAACGTCGCGTCCTACTGCGCGATCACCGGTGAGATCGTGAACATCGCAGATGCCTATTCGGAAGCCGACGGTTTCGACTTCGACGGAACGCAGGATTTCGACCGGCTCATCGGCTACCGCTCGCAGTCATTCCTGACGGTGCCGCTGAAGAACCACAAAGGCCTGGTCATCGGCGTGCTGCAGTTGATCAACGCGCACGATGCCGAGGGCCGCACCATCCCGTTCGACGAATCGGTCGTCCCAGTGGTGAGCGCGCTGGCCTCGCAGGCCGCCGTTTCGATCGACAACCGCATGCTGATCGACGACCTGAAGAGCCTGCTCGACGCCTTCATCGCGCTCATCGCCCAGGCCATCGACACCAAGTCCCCCTACACGGGCGGCCACTGCCAGCGCGTGCCCGAGCTCACCGAGATGCTGGTGCGCGCGGCGTGCGAGAGCGCAGAGCCACCGTTCGCCGGGTTCAACCTCACCGAGGAGGAGTGGTATGAGCTGCGGGTGGCGTGCTGGCTGCACGACTGCGGCAAGGTCATTACGCCCGAGTACATCGTCGACAAGGCCACCAAGCTGGAGGCGATCTACGACCGCATCCACGAGATCCGCATGCGCTTCGAGGTGCTCAAGCGCGATGCGGAGATCAGGATGCTCAGGGCGCAGCTGGCCGGGGGTGAAGCGGCAGCGCTGCAGGCCGGATACGAAGCCGAAATCGCGGCACTGGACGAGGAGTTCGCCTTCGTCGGCAGCTGCAATGTCGGGGGCGAATTCATGGCGCCCGAGATGGTCGAGCGGCTGAAGAAGATCGCCGAACGCACCTGGATGCGAACGTTGTCCAACCGTGTGGGCATCTCGTATGCGGAAATGAAGCGGCTCGACGCCGTCCCCGAGCCGACGCTTCCGGTGCAGGAACGACTGCTTGACGACCGCCCCGAGCACATCAGCCAGCGCGAGGGGCTGCGGCTCTCGTCCGAGGGCAACCGGTGGGGCTTCAACCTCAAGGCGCCGGAGCGCGAGGCCAACCTTGGGGAGCTCTACAACCTGTCGATCGGCCGCGGCACGCTGACCGAGGAGGACCGCTACCGGATCAACGAGCACATCGCGCAGACGATCGTGATGCTCGAGTCGCTGCCCTGGCCGCGGCACCTGCGGCGTGTGCCGGAGTATGCGGGCGGACACCACGAGAAGATGGACGGCTCGGGGTATCCGCGCGGCCTGAAGCGCGAGGACATGTCGCTGCCGGCCCGCGTGATGGCGATCGCCGACATCTTCGAGGCGCTGACCGCCGCGGACCGGCCGTACAAGCGGCCCAAGACACTGTCCGAGTCGCTGCGCATCATGCGCTTCATGGTCAAGGACAACCACATCGACCCCGACCTGTTCCGGCTGTTCGTCGAGTCCGGCGTCTACCTGGAGTACGCGAAGAAGTTCCTGAAACCGGACCAGATCGACGAGGTGGACATCACGTTTGCGGTCGCTGTTTGAATGTCCTTGGATCGCGAGCCTGCGTCGTGGCGCAATCTGTCTTAAGCATTCGCCGCCGCCAGCTCCACCTCGCGGCGCAGGCTCGACGCGATAAATCGCGCGAAGGGGCCGATGTCCCCCCCGGAGCTCGCCGCATTGAGCGCCTGCATGTACTCCGGTCGGCGGGCGACCTCGATCACCGTCCAAGGGTACCCGCCCGAGGCCAGCATCGCGTTCATCAAAAATCGACCGATGCGGCCGTTGCCGTCCATGTAAGGGTGCATGAAGACGAACATGAAGTGCCCCAGCACAGCCCGAACCGCTGCGTGAGGCTCGGCTTCCAGCAGGTCAAATAGCGCAGGCATCATGTCTCGCACGGCCTCTTTCGGAGGCGGGACGTGGGCCGCATTTCGGATAAACACCTGATCGTTGCGGTAACCAGCCAAGTCTGAAGGTTTGAGCAGCTTGGCGTCGACGCTTGGGGCGAAGAGTTCGCGGTACCAGACACGATGGTCCTGCGCGACGACGTGCCCGGAGTTCTCCCCGGTGAGAATCCTGCGGATAGAGTCCTCCACCTTTTGGCGCGCCAAGAAGTACCCGCGGGCTGCCATCGCGTCTTTCGACTTCAGGTGGGCCTCGTTTCCTTCTGGATCCCAGGTGCCGGAGGCCACACGCTCGATTAGTTCGTTGGTCACGTGATAGCCCTCGATCGACAACGAGTTGTAGGCATCGCGCACATACGTATCCTTTACCGCCGCCAAATACCCATCCTTGTCTGCGGGCAGACCTGGTTCGGGTTGAAAGCTGCTGACGACCTCGGCTCGCATCTCTTCCCACATCAACCGCACGCGGGTTACATAAGGCGATTCCCCACGAGTGACGCGGAGGACCGGCAGCGGGTCGGCGAACGGGTTGACCTCCGTGAACGAGTAGCCCGCGGTGCGCATGACCCCCGCGACATCGTCGGCAAGGTCATCGCGGCCACACGCTCGCATCGCGCCCGCGATGCGACCAGCGATCACGCTGTGACCGCCGTCCAGCAGCCGACGCACCAATTCACTGGAGTCACGCATCCCCGCGATAACAATTTGCGCATCGCGCGCGTAGGTTCTGAAGAAGGATTCAGGGACGCGGATGAGCGCAAGCTCGAGAGCCATCGCGCGTATGCCTGCAACGATGGCAAGGTCATCCGGCCGCGGAAAATCTTTAGCTCGGTAATCCAGGAGCGAATGCCCCGCCAGCAGTTGGATCACGGAGTTCTGTCCGGCGGGCGCGTTGAGCACGAGTTGCGGCGGCAGGGTGGTGTTGCCAGCGTGCAGGCGTACCGAGTGGTCCGCAGACACGCACCATTCCGCGCCGAATCTTTCTTCAGCGTACCGGGCTATGAACTCTGATGCGGAGGCGTACCACGCTGTCGAGTCGCCCTCGCGTTCGTCCGGGCGAGACGGCATGTACCAGCCCTTGATGATCGGTCGCAGGCATCCGGCTCGTAGCAGTGCCTCCCGCTCCGGGCGTGCAAGCTCGTCGGAACGTAGAACATGTCGTCCGGCGTCTTGCAGGTCCTTTAGGGCCTGCAGTGCTTGAGCGAGCCGCCGTTGAGAAGGGGTAACCGTTGCCATGGCTGAGTTTTGGCTAGGATATGGCGTCGGGTTTCGGCTAGGATAACATGCTGACTTAGAGCTAGGAAATTTTGCTTTGGACTGGCTCGGAAATGGCGTCGGCCTCCCCCTTTCTGACGTGGGACTCAACCGGAGCACCGCCATTCGACCTTGATCCGGTTGAATTCGCGCAGGCAAACCGGGCCGCGAGTTGCTCCACGCCTGGCCGTGAAGGATGAGGTCCTGCGAACGCAAGACATCATCCGTGAGGCAACGCGCCAAACCGTCGGCGGTGACTACGTCAATGCTGACCTGCGAAGCGCTTGAAGGAGTTGCACGATGGCTGACCTGAAGTACAAGCCGGTTCTTCACAAGCACAAGAAGTTTCTCGAGAGAGCGAAGGCGCGCAAGGGATTTGCGGAAGCGTACGAGTCGCTCGCGCTCGAATACGAACTCGCGAATCAGATGTTGAAGGCGCGTGCGCGTGCGGGCCTGACACAGGATGCAGTGGACGAGCGGATGGGGACGACGAAGAGCGCGGTATCGCGGCTCGAATCTGCGGGCCGGCAGTGAGCGTCCAGCCATCCCACCTTGTTTCGCGCTGATGCGCCGGTGAGGATGGCGTCCACCTCAAACAGGTGGACACCAATGATGCCCAAAACATCCCAATCGCCAACAAGGCGCATGCACGGCGTGCAGTTCAAGACGGCAGTGCTCGCTGCGTGCCGCGAACCGGGCGTATCGGTGGCGGCCGTGGCGCAGGCCCATGGTCTGAACGCCAATCTCGTTCGCAAGTGGCTGGTCGGCCGCGGCGTGAAGCGCTGTGGACTGGCCGGTGCGTCGCACACACGCCCGATGACCGACGCGCCACCGGCGATCCCGTTCGTGCCGGTGGCACTGCCCGTGGCAGCACGCCCACGGTGCGAGAACGCCAGCGAGATCATCCAGGTCGACCTGACTCGCGCAGGAGCGACCCTGAAGGTGAGCTGGCCGGCGGGGCAGGCTGCGGCGTGCGCGGCCTGGCTGGGCGAATTGGGCAAGGCGTTCGCGCGATGATCCGGATCGACGCGCTGTGGCTGTGCGCGGCGCCAGTGGACATGCGAAGCGGAACGGAGCGGCTGCTGGCGCACGTGATCACCACGCTCGGAGCCGCACGCGCGCATCACGGCTACCTGTTCTGCAATGCGCGGGCCTCTCGCATCAAGCTCGTGGTGCACGACGGCTTCGGCGTGTGGTGTGCCGCGCGGCGGCTGAACGCGGGCAGCTTCGTGTGGGCCACGAAGATCGCCTCTACGCAGGCTGCGCTGCAGCTCACGCGCGAGCAGTTCGACGCGCTCGTGGTCGGGCTGCCCTGGCAGCGCCTGCCCGAGATGCAGGTGATTCGCCGGGCTTGATGCGCACGCCAAGCACGTGCGACGGTTGACAGCGAAATCTCCAATGACACACGCCGTGCGCGCTGCGATGATGCGTGCCGATGCAGCTCGCACGCGACTCGCAACCACTGGACCTGAAGGCTCTGCCTGCCGATGTCGCTGCGCTCATCGAGCGCTTGCAGCAGGACGTCGAGCGCGCGCAGACACTCGTCGAACGCCAAAGCCGCGAGATTGCGTGGCGCGACGCCAAGCTGGAGAAGATCACCTTCGAGCTGGCGCGGCTGAAGCGCTGGAAGTTCGGTGCAAGGAGCGAAGCGATGAGCGCGCAGCAGCGCGCGCTGTTCGAAGAGGCGCTGGCGGAGGATGAAGCGAGCCTGCAGGCGCAGCTCGCTGCGCTGAAGGCATCGCTGCCGCAGGCTTCCGAGAAGCCGAAGGCGCCGCCGCGCAAACCCCGCCGGCAGCGCCTGCCGGATCACCTGCGACGCGTCGAACATCGCCATGAGCCCGAGAGCACCGAGTGCGGCTGCGGGGCGCCCATGGTGCGCGTGGGCGAGGACGTCAGCGAGCGGCTGGACATCGTTCCTGCCGAATTCTTCGTGCACCGGCATGTTTACGGCAAGTGGGCGTGCCGCTGCTGCCAGAAGCTGGTGCAGCCCGCAGCGGTGCCCGAGATCGTGGAAGGCGGCATCGCCGCCAGCGGCTTCATTGCGCATACGCTGATCAGCCGCTTCGTCGATCACCTGCCGTACTACCGGCAGGAGACCATCAACGCGCGCTCGGGCGTGCACACGCCGCGCTCGACGCTGGCGAGCCTCAGCGGGCAAGGTGGCGCTGCGCTGGAGCCGCTGTGCGAGGCGCACAAGGACTTCGTGCTGCAGGCGCCGGTGCTGCACGCGGACGAAACCCCAGTGGCGATGCTGGACCCTGGATCGGGGAAGACCAGGCGCGCCTATGTGTGGGCCTACGCGCGAGGAGAGCTCGACGCGCAGCGCGGCGTGATCTTCGACTTCTGCCTGGGACGCGGCTCACAGTATCCGACGCTGTTCCTTGGCGGCGGCGACGGCCGACCGGGGCGCGAGCAGCCACCCTGGCGCGGCACGCTGCTGAGCGACCAGTACGCCGTGTATGACGCGGTGGTGAGCGAGCGCACGTGCACGGCGCGAGTGGCCGCTGCATGTCTTGCGCACGCGCGCCGATACTTCGAGGAACTGGCCAGCAACGGCGCCAGCGATGTCGCTCGGGATGCGATCGGGCGCATTGCGCGGATCTACCATGCCGAAGGGCAGTTCGCAGCCATGGAGGACCACCAGCGGCTCGCCGCACGCGAGGAGATCACGCGCCCGATGTGGAACGAGCTGCACGTGTGGCTGCAGCTCGAGCGCCGCCGTGTGGCCGAGGGAAGCGCCATTGCCAAGGCGATCGACTACAGCCTGAACTGCTGGAACGCCCTGACGCAGCACTTGCAAGACGGCGCGGTGGGCTTGGACAACAACTTCCTTGAGCGCCAGATGAAGCCTTGGCAGATGGGCCGCAAGGCATGGCTCTTCGCCGGCAGCGAACTCGCCGGCAAGCGCGCTGCGGTCGTTATGAGCCTGGTGCAATCGGCCAGGATGAACGGCCACGATCCGTGGCAATACCTGCGCGACGTGCTTGCGCGACTTCCGACTCACCTGAACTCACGCATCGAGGAGTTGCTGCCGCATCGCTGGCAGCCGAACCGACGAAGATGAGATTGATCACCCAGGCCGTGATGGTGCAGGCCGCTGTCGACGTCAACGGCATGAGCCACAACCAGAAGGTGCAGCTGGCCGACGAGGTCTACGCGCAGCAGCCCAACATGCTCGCTTCCGTGCTCGTGCTGCCGCGCATGGGAGTGAGCATGGCGCAACTCGAAGTAGTGATCCATATCCTGCTCGTCACGTTCCAGGCGATGAAGCGCAGCGGACGCAAGTGGCCGACCATCTCCGAGGAAGTGCAGGAGACGTGCCTGCAAAGGTTGACGGGCCGCGCACGCTTCAACGAGGGACTGCCGCAGGAACTCGCGGCCAAGGTCGTCCAGCAATTCTGCGAGGAGCACGCCGAGCGCTATCTGCTTGCGTTCGTGTATGGCTATCTCGGTGAGCACGACCTGCTGAAAGTGCGCACCGACGCAGAGAAGTTCCTGCTGCTCGGCGCTCTCAATCTCGTCGAATGCGTCGCCTTCGTTGGCGGCCAAACGTCGGGCTGATACCCGCCGCCCGGAAAGTCGTCAAGATGGGGCAGCCGGACGCTCACGGCCGGCATGCGCCTTCTCTTAGTACGTTGAAGCGCTATGCGTTCGCCGTGGGGTGCGATCTGCAGGTGAGGTTCGTTCCGCAGAAGGGTTGAACAAGGGGCCTGGTGTTTCAGGCTCAGCATCCGCCAAGAGCGTGGGTTGCCAACGTTCCCTGATCCAAGCATCTGCATGAATCGAAAAAAAGGTCAACCTCAGTACGTCCTGGATGCGGGCAGCCTGAAAAGGGTTGAGCTCACCGGCATTACTGCTATCCGTTGACGGTGACGGCCTTTCTGCAGTCAGCACATATTGATCATCAAGGTCTCTACCGGCTGGGCAGCCTCATCCGCCTCATCCCGACCTGTTTTGAGCAAGTCCAAAGAGGTCACGCGCATGCACGGATCATTTCGGCGTTAGTGCCTTATGGCAATAGCTTCAAATCCAATTCTCTAAGGAAAGAATTGTGTTTGTCCTTCGCCGCCGCAATCGCTTTTTCAATCTCCACCAGTTCTTGGTGCGCCTTGCCCAGATCGATCTCCGCCTCGCCCACAGCCGTACTGATGTATCGCGAGATGTTCAGGTTGAAATCGTTCTCCTCGATCTCGGACAATCCCACCTTGCGTGAGTAGCGTGCCTCTTCCTCACGCAACTGGTAGGTCTTGACGATCTTGGTGATGTGCTCGGGCTTCAGCTGATTTTGGCGTTTGCCTTTGTCGAAGTTCTCGGCGGCGTTGATGAACAACACGTCATCAGGCTTCTTGCACCTCTTCAGCACCAAAATGCACACGGGGATGCCGGTGGAATAGAACAAATTGGCGGGCAAGCCGATCACCGTGTCGATGTGCCCGTCCTTCAGCAGCTTGGTGCGGATTCGTTCCTCTGCCCCGCCCCGGAACAGCACGCCGTGTGGCAGGATGATCGCCATCACGCCTTCGTCTTTGAGGTAGTGGAACCCGTGCAGCAGAAAGGCGAAGTCCGCGGCGGACTTGGGCGCGAGGCCGTGGCTCTTGAAGCGTACGTCGTCGGCCAGGGCGTCGGTCGGCTCCCAGCGGTAGCTGAAGGGCGGGTTAGCGACGATGGCATCGAAGCTCGGCTTCTTGGCCGGATTCTGCTCCCGCATCATGTCCCACTCGTTAAGCAGGGTGTCACCGTGAAATATCTCGAATTCCGTGTCCTTAACCCCGTGCAGCAGCATGTTCATGCGCGCCAAGTTGTAGGTCGTGATGTTCTTTTCCTGGCCGAAGATTTTGCCAATGGTGCCGCCAGCCTTGGCGACCTTCTTGCGCACGTTGAGCAGGAGCGAGCCGGAGCCACAGGCAAAGTCCAGCACGCTTTCCAGCCGCTTCTTGGTCCCGGTCTTCGGCTCCTGGCTGTCCAGCGTGACGATCGCTGAGAGGATGTCCGAAATCTGCTGTGGGGTGTAGAACTCGCCCGCCTTCTTGCCTGACCCGGCGGCAAACTGACCGATCAGGTATTCATAAGCGTCGCCCAGCACGTCAACGTCTGTCGAGAACTGGGCCAGTCCTTTGGCTATCTCCTGGATGATGGCACAGAGCTTGGCGTTCCGGTCAGGGTAGGTTTTGCCAAGCTTGGGAGAACTTAGATCGATCTCGGAGAACAGGCCTTGGAAGGTGCTTTCGAAGGATTCCGTTTCGATGTACTTGAAGCCCTCCTCCAGCGTACCCAACAAGTCTGCGTTCTGGGTGCGCGCCATGTTGGCAATGCTGTTCCACAAGTGCGCAGGCTGGATGACGTAGTGCACCTTCCGACGCATCTGCTTTTCGAACGCCGGGATATCGTCCTCGTTATTCGCATACCAGACTGCCAGCGGGACTTTGCGGGAGTCACCACCGACATTCGGGTAGTCTTTGCCCAGTTCCTTCTTCGCTGCAGCCTCGTAGTTGTCGGACAGATAACGCAGGAACAGGAAAGACAGCATGTAGTCGCGGAAGTCGTCCGCATCCATCGCACCGCGCAGTCGGTCGGCGATGCTCCAAAGGGTCTTGCCCAGTTCTTTTTGATCGGCTTCGGTCACGGCAACGGGCGTCGTTTGATCTTGGTTTCCAGGGCTTGGAGGTCAGTTTCGTCGTGTTGATCGGCCTCGATGGCCTCCAGCTTTCTGCGGTCCTGGTCGAACTGACGGTAAAGCTCACCCGTGCGCACTTCCATGTGCTCATGGCTGATGGTGCCGGCATGGGTGAGCAGCGGGAAGCCGTTGGACGTGATGATCTGATCCACGTTCTGCTTCCAGAAAGCCATGCGCGTCTCCTGCTTGCTCTTGGCCCGCAGTTCGGCGGTCTCCAGGAAGATGACGACCAGCCGGTTCAGGGTGTCGATTTCGTCTTCGGTCAGGTAGTTCTTGGCAACGACGACGTCCGTTTTGCGCACCTTGTCGCCCTTCCAGGCGAGCAGCCCAAAATGCGGATCGGCCGGGTTCGCCCGTACGGTGACGAGTTCGGCGGCGGTCTTCTGCGTCACGGCGTAAATCAACAGGTTCTGCACGGTAGCAAAGAAGACCTGCGTGGACCTGTCCGTCTTGTCGTAATCACTGCAAAGCGCGAAGAGGTCGCGCACCTTCTGGTAAAACCGCTTCTCCGAGGCCCGGATGTCCCGGATTCGCGCCAGCATCTCGTCGAAGTAGTCGGGGCGGCCGTCGGGGTTCTTCAGCCGCTCGTCGTCCATCACGAAGCCCTTGGTCAGGTACTCTTTCAAGATGGTGGAAGCCCAGCGGCGGAACTGCACCCCACGCGGCGAGCGCACGCGGTAGCCCACGGCCAAGATGGCGTCGAGGTTGTAGAGCGTGACGGGACGCTTGACCGGCCGCCCTCCTTCGCTTTGAACTACCGAGGATTCCTCGGTAGTTGCCTCCCGGCTCAGCTCCCCATCCTCAAGGATGTTCTTGAGGTGCAGCCCCACGTTGTCTGTGCTCACGTGGAAGAGTTGAGCCATTTCACGCTGCGTCAGCCAAACCGTTTGGTCTTTAGCCCGCAGCTTGATCTGGCTGCGGCCGTCCTCGGTGGTATAGAGAATCAGATCGTTCATGATGCGGCCTCAGGTGCCGGGGAAGCCACAACGGGCGGTGCCGCCAAAAGTTCCGGCAGGTCGAACTGAAACTTGGTGATGAAGTCCTGCAGAATGCGCCGGAACAGTTCCTTATTGTCCTCGCCCATCTCGGTCGGCTCGTGGACGGCGTATTTTCCGTGACTGAGGAGGTTCAGGGCACGGTTGTAGAGCGCCAGATCGTCTTCTTTGTTCAACGCTTTGAGGCAGAAGGAAATGTCCGCCTGCCCAAAGAACGACGCGGTCTTTTCCATGATGCTGCGCAGAGCGTTGAAATGAAAGGTGTAGAGCCTGCCAGTGCCGGGGGCTGCGGCCAGTTGGAGCTCCGCAAGCGACGCGACGTGATGAAAGAACGGCGTGTCTTCAGTGGCGCGCAGGGTATACGCGCCACCGCCATTGGGGCGGTGCAGGAAGTAGCGCTTGTGAGTGACCTTCGGCTCCCCGTCTTTCGCCCGGCCGATCTCGTTGCACATCACATTGAAAAACAGGGCGTGATGGGTGGAGAACGCCACTTTGATGGGTGCGGGGTCTTTCCGGCTCGCTCGGCGCAAGAGCTGCGCGAGGTCGCAGGCAACGGCGATGGCGTTGTTGTCGTCCAGTGAGGAGATGGGGTCATCGATGTAGAGGTACTTCATCTCCTGATAGGAGACATGGCCGTCGAGCATACGCTCGCAGATGGCCATGAACAGACACCAGATGAAGATGTTCTGCTCACCACGGGAGATTTTGATGTTGTCGGCCTCACCTTTGCGGAAGGAGACCTTCCACGTGTCGTAATCGAAGTCGAAATCGAAGTCCGCGTAGCGATCGAGGTAACCTGCGATCGTTTCGTCCAGCGCCAAGTCTTTCAGGCCGTTGAAGAATGTAGAGTTCGGATTGAGCTGGAGCCGCCGGACAGCATCGCCGTCGAAATCGTTGTCCCAGGTGAATAGGTCTTCCGTGAAAGCATTGAAGTAGAGGGTGTCGGCGGCGCCGTTGTTCTTGCGCTTTCCCGCATCCTTAAACTCCATCGACAGTCGAGTCTTGCCTGTGCGGTTGTACGCATACAAGAGGACGAGGTCTACACCGCCAAGATCATCACGCACCTTTCTTGCGAGTGTCGTGAGGGTGGCGTACTTGTTAACCGTCGGCTTAGTGCTCATACCTCAACCTCTCCCAAGGATGGGAGCAGCCGCTGCATCAGCGCTTTCTTGTGGGTCTTGAGGACTTCTAGCTTCTGGGCTTCGGCGGTGATCAGGGCATCAAGCCTGCTTAGACAGGAGGCGATGCGTCGTTGTTCGGGAAGCGATGGAAGTGGCAGATAAACGTTGACAAGATCTGACTTCTTGACGTGCACGAACGACGCTTTGAACCCGTGCGACTTCTTCGCAATGTCTTGTTCCACCCTAGAAAGAACCAGCAACGCAAACGGCAATGTGATGTGCTGCTCATCCATCAGCACTTTGAAAATGTGTTGATTCAAGACTCCTGTTGGACCATTCCACACACGAGCTCCGAAAGAAGAACCCAGCGTACCAGACCAAGCAAAGAGTAAATCTCCCGATTCAACGCGGTTTCGTTCTGGCACCGGTGCTTGGGAGTAATTGAACTCCGCGGACGGATCGTTCAGATTTTGGATGCGGATGATTGGAGTTCCCGTGGGCTTCCAATCTTCCGGCTTGAAGGCGCAACCGTTAATCAGGCGGAACGTGTCGCCAATCGTCCGAGCCTCCCACTCTGCGGCACATTGAAATTCAGGAAAGCGAAAGCGGGGTTTGGTTTCGCCTTCGCGAGGGAAAAGCTGCTGCATGAGCCCTTGTTTGTGGGTCTTGAGCGCGTCAATTTTCCGCGTCTGCGCGGCCATGACTTCGTCCGCCGAGCGCAGACACTCGGCGACTTTTCGCTGTTCGGAGAGGCGTGGAGTTGGGATTTCGAGAGCGAAGAAAGTTTCTTTACTAATGTTCAGCAAGCCATTGCTCCGCGCGCTGCTTGTGATGTGGCGCTTCAGCTGTCTGCCATGCTGGTTTTGCTCAAAGCACTGTTGAAAGAAGGCCCTTGAGTAGCCATCCTTGAGCCTGAAACAGATGAATACATTAGGCACGGCCACTTGTCCCCAGCCCTGCAATAGATAAACGCAGCCCTGCGGAAACTTGAGCGAGTTGCCTTTGTTGAAAACAAAGTCGCCATCGCTGACCAACGTGTAAAGCCGATACTGGTTGCCGGAGATATCCCGACCGAACTTCTCGGCCTGTGGAACGAAACCGATCCCAGCGGAGATGCTGACTGGCGTCAGTTTCCTTTCCCCGACACGCTGAGTGATTGGCGTCGAGGCTTCTTGAAGCGAGACCGTCTTCCACGCCTCCGCATTTCGAAACTCCGGGAACCGCAGCTTTGGCGCCAGGGCGTGCGTCCCCACTTGCTTCGCGGCGGTCGTTTTCGACTTACTGCTCATAAGCACTAAGTCCTGAAATGTCACGGCCGCCGGCGCGTTTGACCAGTAGCGGGTGGAGGTCTTCCATCAGGGCGAGTTCGGCTACTGTGCGTGCCTTCCATCCGAGCTCCAGCGGAGCCATGAGGTCGCTCAGTTGCTCGCCATTGAAGATCATGCGATCCAGAATGTCGCTCACAAAGCCCTGAAGTGCAGCGATGGCGAGGCCATGCTTGGCCGCGATCGCAGCCAGTTCCTTCGCATTCTTCTCGGCCTTAAAGCGACTATAGCCGTCTCGAATGGCGGCTTCCGGGAGCCCTGCGCCGGCCTCGAGTGTGCCGATGTATTCGGCGATGTCGTCACGCTCGTTCATGAACTTGGCATCGGCGCTGATGAGGCCAATGAGTTCCTCGCGGGTCATCTTCGCCTTGCCCGGTTCCTTGGCCGAGAACCGGGCGATGAGGCCCATGATGTAGTCATAGTCGATGACGGCGGAGGCGAAGAGGACGAACTCGAAGTCGAGCTGCTCCACGGGGTTGTCTGAGCGGGGACCATCACTGGCCTTGCCGCCCTTGCCTTGCTGCGCCTTAAGCTCTTTGGCGGTTTCGAGGTACTGCCCTTTGAAGCCACGCAGACTTTCATCGGGCAGCACCTGCTCGATGGTGGCTTTGTGGTCTTCGGTGAGATCGGTGTATTGGTCCAGTTGCGTCTTGAGGCGCTGCACTTCTTTGAAGTAAGTGACGAAGGCCGCGCGGGCGGCGTCACCCTTCAGGTTCGCCGCATCGGAAGGCGTGCAGGCCAGGCCCTGGGATTGCATGAAGTCGCCCAGCCTCTGCACGGCCGCCTCCAGTTTCTGGATGACTACAGGCGCCTTGTCCACAAGCCAGATTTCTCGCGCCTGCGCACCGGCCTTCTCCCCAGAAAAGAGGGCAATGGCCGCATCGACGGCCTCTTGCTGCTGGCGGAAGTCGAGGATGTTGCCATAAGGTTTGGTGCCATTGAGAACGCGGTTGGTACGCGAGAACGCCTGAATAAGGTTGTGGTGCTTGAGGTTCTTGTCCACGTAAAGCGTGTTCAGGAACTTGGAATCAAAGCCGGTGAGCAGCATGTCCACCACGATGGTGATGTCGATCTTTTGCGTTGCCGGGTAGTCGGTATTGGGCCACTGCTGGTCTTTGATGCGCTTTTGCACGTCCTGGTAGTACAGGTCGAACTCGCCGAGGCGGTGGTTGGTGCCGTAGCGCGCGTTGTAGTCGGCGAGGATCGACTTGAGGGCGGCCTTCTTGCCCTCGGGGTCTACCTCGTTGTCCGCCTGCTCCTGGGGCAGGTCTTCCTGGATCTGCTTCACATCGGGGTCACCCTCGGCCGGCGGGGAGAAGACGCAAGCGATGTTCAGCGGCTTGAAATCAGGGTCGGCGGCTTGCATTTCCGCCTGCATTATCTTGAACAGCGCGTGGTATTCGATAGCGTCATTGATGGACGCAGTGGCGAGGATGGCGTTGAAGCGGCGTCCGCCGGTGGCGGCATCGTGTTTGGCGAGGATGGCTTCAATGACGGCCTCTTTGAGAATGGCCTCGCCTGCCTTCGGCGGCTTCTCGCCTCTCTGCTCCTTCGGCTTGAAGTAATCGACGTGAAAGCGCAGAACGTTGCCGTCTTCGATGGCGTGGGTGATGGTGTAGGCGTGGAGCTGTTTCTGGAACAGGTCCGCCGTGGTGCGCATGGAGGCTTGGGTGTCCTCGATCTTCTGCAAGCTGGCATTGGCCTCGAAGATCGGTGTCCCGGTGAAGCCGAAAAGCTGCGCCTTAGGGAAGAACCCTTTGATGGCCTTGTGGTTCTCCCCAAACTGCGAGCGGTGGCATTCGTCGAAAATGAAGACGATGCGCTTGTCCGTCACCGCTTCGAGCTGTTGTTTGAAAGTGGCTTGGCCGCTCTTGCTGCGCTGCTTGTTGCGTCTGCTGTTTTCGTCCAGCGCCAAGCCCAGCTTCTGGATGGTGGTAACGATGACCTTGTCAGCGTAGTCCTCTGACAGCAAGCGGCGCACCAAGGCGGCGGTGTTGGTGTTTTCTTCGACACAACCCTCCTGGAACTTGTTGAATTCCTCCCGCGTCTGGCGGTCCAGGTCTTTGCGGTCGACAACGAACACGCACTTGTGAATATGCTGGTTTTCCTTCAGCAGGGTAGAGGCCTTGAAGGAGGTGAGAGTCTTGCCGCTGCCGGTGGTGTGCCAGATGTAGCCGTTGCCGTTGTCCTCGTCGATGCACTTGACCATGTGTTGCACCGCATACACTTGGTAGGGACGCATGACCATGAGCTTTTGTTCACCTGCCAGCAAAACCATGTAGCGGCTGATGGTGCGTACCAAGTCGCACTTCTTCAGGAAATGCTCGGCGAACTCGTCGAGCTGAGTGATCTTGCGATTTCTTTCGTCCGCGAATTCATAGATGGGCAAAAAGCGCTCGTCGGCATTGAACGCGAAGTGGCGAGCGTTGTTATTGGCGAAGTAATACGTGCGGTCGCGGTTGCTGACGATGAACAATTGCATGAAGCAGAGCAGCGTCTTGGTATAGCCGTTGCCAGGGTCGTGCTTGTATTCGACGATCTGCTCCATGGCCCGGCGGGGATTCAGGCCCAGGGTTTTAAGCTCGATCTGCACACAAGGGACGCCGTTGATGAGGATGAGAACGTCGTACCGGTGGTGGCTGTTGTCGGTGTTGATGCGCAGCTGGCGGACTACCTCGAAGTGGTTCTTGCACCAGTCTTTGATGTTCACAAGGGTGTAGTTCAGCGGCGTGCCGTCGTCGCGGGTGAATGCATTGATGCTTCGCAGCGTCTTGGCAGCGGCGAAGACATCCGGGGTGGAGATTTCGCCCAAGACCCGGGCGAACTCGGCTTCGGTCAACTTGACGCGATTGAGAGCCTCGAACTTTTGTCGGAAATTCTTTTCCAGCCCGGCGCGATCGTGAATGTCGTCGCGATACTCGTACTTCAGTTCTTGTAGTTTGCCGATGAACCCGTACTCCACATGCTCCTCTTTGACGGCGTGGCGGGTCGCGATAGGCGGCTGATCGTTCTTGAGTTTGGACGAAGGCATTGCGGAATGAGGGCGATATCCGCTCAATTGTGATTGGTTGAGCTCCAGCCAACAAACTCTGATTTGCCCGCAAACTCGGCGTCCAACAAAAAGCCCCTGACCGTTTCTGATCAGGGGCTTCGAATCCTGGTGGCCTGGGGCGGAATCGAACCACCGACACGCGGATTTTCAATCCGCTGCTCTACCAACTGAGCTACCGGGCCGTGAGCCGCAAATTATAGCTCACGCCCCTGCATTCCTCTTCCCCCGCGAGAGGTCCACGCCCAGCTGCTTCAGCTTGCGATACAGGTGCGTGCGCTCCAGGCCTGTCTTCTCGGCCACGCGCGTCATCGAGCCGCCCTCCTTCGCCAGGTGGAACTCGAAATAGCACTTCTCGAATTCGTCGCGCGCGTCGCGCAGCGGCTTGTCCAGTTCGAAGAGCTGCCGCGCCTGCGGGCCCATCTCCATCGGGGGCGGCAGCGACTGGCCGCCTGTCATCGCGGCTTCCACCGTCAGCTCGTTCACGTGCGTGGGCATGCCCGAGTGGTGCAGGCCGGGCATCATGCCGCCCGGGCGGCGCGCTGCCAGCGGGTTGATGCCGGGCAACGCCGCAGCGCCGCCGCCATTGCGCTGCAGCCCCGCCTCCACGGCCTTCAGCAGCTTCTGCATCGTGATCGGCTTTTCGAGGAAGGAGTGCGCGCCGATCTTCGTCGCCTCCACTGCTGTCTCGATGGTCGCGTGGCCGCTCATCATCACCACGGGCATGCTGAGCTGGCCGGTGGTGGACCATTCCTTCAGCAGCGTCACGCCGTCGGTGTCGGGCATCCAGATGTCGAGGAGCACCAGGTCGGGCCTCGCGCGCTGTCGCAGCGTGCGGGCCTGCGCGGCGTTTTCTGCGAGGTCGACGGTGTGGCCCTCGTCGTTGAGGATTTCAGAGAGCAGGTCGCGAATGCCGAGTTCGTCGTCGACGACGAGGATGTTTGCCATGTGTGGGTGTTGTTAGACCGCAACTGCGAATGATAGCGAGACTTGCGCCCCCTGCACTACCCCATCTTCGGTACGGTTCTTCAGGTCGACGCGCGCGCCGTGCTCATCCGCGATTTTCTTCACGACCGCGAGGCCAAGGCCGGTGCCCTTCGGCTTGGTCGTCACGTACGGCTCGAACGCGCGTTTGAGGATGTGCTCGGGGAAACCGCTGCCGCTGTCCTGCACCAGCAGGCGCACGCGATGCGACGCTTCGGTCCATTGCGTGCGCACCACCACGCGGCCATCCGCGCGGCCCTCGGTCGCGTCCTGCGCGTTCTGCAGCAGGTTGTGGATCACCTGGCGCAGCTGCTGCGGGTCGCCGAGCACCAGGGGGCACAGCGGGTCGAGGTCGATTTCCATCGGCGCATGGTGCAGGCCGCGCGTCGCATCGCCTTCGCGCTCGTACAGATGCAGCACGTCGCTCACGAGCGCGTTGAGGTCCACGGGCTTCAGCTCCGCCGCGGGCAGGCGCGCGTAGTCGCGGAACTCGTTCACGAGCCGCTTCATCGCATCGACCTGGTCGACGATGGTGTGCACCGATTTCGCGAGCAGCGCCTGCTCCGCTTCGGGCAGCTTGCCCGCGAGCTTCATCTCCAGGCGCTCGGCCGAAAGCTGGATGGGCGTGAGCGGGTTCTTGATCTCGTGCGCGAGGCGGCGGGCGACCTCGCCCCAGGCCTGCGCACGCTGCGCGGAGACGATCTCGGAGATGTCGTCGAAGACGAGCAGGCGCGCGCGTCCCGGCATCTCCGCACCGCGTGCGACGAGCGTGAGCATGTGCGCCTGCTGCGCGCCGGGCTGCGCCACGTTCAGCTCGAAGGATTGCTGCCAGTGGTCGAGCCCGTGCTGCCTGCGCTCGTCCATGTATTCGTCGAACTGCCGCTGCACCGCTTCGCCGAAGGCTTCGAGCCCCTGCACCTGCTGCAGGGTGCGCCCCTCCTGCGCGGCAAGGGGCGTGCGCAGGATGCGGGTGGCGCCGGGGTTCGTGGTGAGAATCGTGCCCTGCTCGTCGAGCACGATCACGCCCGCCGTGAGGTTGTCCAGGATGGTCTGCAGGTTCGTGCGCGCGGCGCTCACTTCTTCCATGCTCTTCTCGACGGCGGCGCGCGCATCGGCGAGCTGCTGCGTCATCTGCGCGAACGATCGCGTGAGGCCGCCGAGTTCGTCCTTGCCCTGCAGCGCGGGCTTCGGCGAGAGATCGCCCGCGGCCACTTCGCGCACGCCGGCTGCGAGCAGCAGCAGCGGGCGCGCGAGCTGGTGGCCGAGCACCACGGCGAGCAGCACGGCGCCGAACACCGCGAGAAAGAGGCTCAGGGTGAGCGTGCCGATGTACATGCGCCGCAGGCCTTCGCGGCCCAGTGCACGCTCCTGGTATTCGCGATTCGCCTCCTGCACCGCGAGCGCATTCGCCACGAGCGTGGGCGGCAGGGTCTGCACCGCCTGCACGAAACGCGGCTCGGAGAGCAGCCCGAAGTTCGGCGCCGGCACGACGGCGATGGCCTTGATGCGCGCGTTCGACACCTGCGCGGGGTCGTCGAGCCCTTCGATGACAGCGAGGCTGCGCTGGCTGCGCGCCGTACGCAATTGCTGCGGCGAGGGCCGCTCCGGGTTCAGCTTGAAGCGCGATGCACCGGCGCTCGCGATCACCTGGCCCGAGGCGCTCCACAGGATCATGTCGCTCGCCGAGAGCTGTTCGCGCATGCGTTCGAGCATGAGCGGCGCGGCACCGTCCGAGACGTCGGAAAGCTGCTGGCCGGCGCTGCGCGCCTTGCTCGCGAGGTCGTTCGAAAGTGCATCGAGCGTCGTGCGGCCCAGGCTGAGGCCCGCGGCGAGTGCGCCTTCCACCTTCACGTCGAACCAGCTTTCGATGGAGCGGGAGACGAACTGGTACGACACCACATAGATCAGCAGCCCGGGCGCGAAGCCGACCAGCGCGAAGATCGCGGCGAGCTTCACCAGCAGGCGGCTGCCGAACTTGCGGCGGCGCAGGCGCGAGATGAGCCGCAGGATGATCCACACGATCACCGCGAGCAGCACGCCCGCGACGACCATGTTCAGCACGAGGATGCGGCCGTAGTTGCGCTCGTAGAGTTCGCGGTTGTTCGTGGCCTGCGTGAGCAGGAACATCACCACGATGCCGATCGCGACGACCACCGCTGCGCCCACCCCGATCGCCCAGCGAAAGGCGCGCGAGCCCTGCAGCAGCGATCGCGAAGGTGGTTGCTGCAAGGTGCTCACGTGCGTCACCTCTGCGCTTCGAGCACGAGACGCTGCGAGCGGCTCGCGCTGATGCTCCAGTCCGCCTGGCCGACGGCGCCGATCTGGAACGGGCGCGGCAGCTGCGAGACGTCGAGGCGGAAGCGGTACTCCACCGAATAGCGCGACTCGGGGTCGATCTCCGTCGCTTCCGCGATCTTCCAGCGCGAGACGTGCTGCACGGCGGAGAACGCTTCGTCCTGCGTGTCGAAAAGCTGGCCGAGTGCGAGCCCCGAGTGACCGATGGGGCTGGCGGAGACCTGCAGCCGCCACCTGCGCGTGAGCGGCTGGTAGGACAGGCGCATGTGGCGCGCGGCCGAAGCGACGCGCTTGTCGGCCCAGTACCAGCGGTCCTGCAGCAGCGTGGCCTCCGCCACGAAGAACATCGGGATGCCTTTTTCAAGCGCGTCCTGCACGGCGGTGGGCAGGTCGAAGCGGGTCGTCGCGCTGAGGAGCACACCTTCCTCGGTGCGCTCCAGGCGCAGCTGCGTGACTTCGGGGTGCGTCGCTTCCGCGAAGGCGCGCAGCGGCGCCGCGCAGGCGACCGCGAAGAGCACGACGGCGAGCACGAGCGGCGCCACCGCGCTAAGCCCGGCGCTTTTCCAGCAGCGCGTAATAGAAACCGTCGTGGTCACCCTGCAGATTGTCCTCAAGGACCTCTTCCCTGCCCGGCCGCTGGGGCATTAAATGGCCGGAGGAAGGCCGCAAAACGGCCGCTGTGTTGTGTGCAACAAACGTCGCGATCTGCTGTTCGCCCTCGGCGCGGAAGACCGAGCAGGTGCAATAGACGAGGCGGCCGCCTTCGGCCAGCAGCGGCCACAGCGCCGCGAGCAGCTGCGCCTGGCGCGCGGCGAGTGCGGCGATGTCGGATTCGCGGCGCAGCCAGCGCACGTCGGGGTGGCGGCGCACGATGCCCGAAGCGGTGCAGGGCGCATCGAGCAGGATCGCGTCGAAAGGCTCGCCGTTCCACCAGGCCTGCGGCTGCGCCGCGTCGGCGGCGCGGATGTCGGCGTGCAGGCCGAGGCGCGCGAGGTTGTCTTCGATGCGCGTGCAGCGCTGCGGGTCGATGTCGAGCGCCAGCACGCGCGCATCGCTCGCTTCGAGGATGTGCGCCGTCTTGCCGCCGGGTGCGGCGCAGGCGTCGAGGATGCGCGGCGTGTTCGGGTTCGGCAGCCCGGACAGCAGCAACTGCGCCGCCAGCTGCGCACCCGCGTCCTGCACGGAGAGCTTGCCTTCCGCGAACCCGGGGATGTCCTGCACGCCGCGGGCGCGGTCGAGGATGAGACCGTCGATGCCGACAGCCGTCGTCGCGATGCCTGCATCGGCGAGAGACTGCGCGGCTTCTTCACGCGTCCAGCGCCTGCGGTTCACGCGCAGCGTCATCGGGGCCGGTGCATTGTTCGCTTCGAGGATGGCCTCCCAGCGGTGCGGATGATCCTGCTTCAGCCGCTCGATCCACCAAAGCGGATGGTTCCATCGTGCCACCGGGTTCTTGTCCGTGGCTGCAACGAGCGCCTCGCGTTCACGCAGGAAGCGGCGCAGGCATGCGTTGATGAACGCGTGCTGAGAACTGGTGTTGCGGTTGCGCTTCGCCGCTTCCACCGCCTGGTCGACCAGCGTGAAGGGCTCGTAGGGCGCTCCGCCCGGCACATCGCCCTGCCAGCACAAGGCGAGCGCGGTGCACAGCAGCGCATCGGCAGCAGGCGGAGGAGGGCGCTTCGCGAGCAGCACACGCAGCGCTTCCGCGCGGCCCAGATGGCGCAGCGTGTGGAACGCGATCGCCTGCGTCGCCGCGCGCAGTTCGGCCGGCACGCGCGCGAGCACGGCCGAAGAAGATGCTCCGGCACGCACGCCGGCGACCACGCTCGCAGCCGCCTGCAGCTGCCGCCACAAGGGTGCGGAGATCATCGTGCGCGCATCCCCCGTGCCGCCTTGAAGCCGAACAGCCACGCGAGCAGCACCGCGGGAAACTGCGCGATGGCATCGTTGTAGCGCACGACGCTTTCGTTGAACTGCAGCGCCGCGGCATGCGCCTGCCGCACGAGGTGCGCGCGTTCGATGCCGATGTGCTCGGGCAGCCGCGGGCCCGCGAGGTCGTGCGCATCGTCGCGCTCGGCACGCTCCCACGCCATCTCCAGCACTTCCTGCGCGGCGCCGAGTGCGGCGATGCGTTCGGGTTCCAGCGGCCGATGTCGTGCTGCAGTGAGGGATGCGACGAACTGCGCCGTGGCGCCGTGCAGCCCGGCCCAGAACGCGCTGCCGCCGTCGAACTGCGAGGCAGGAGCCGCATCGGCTTCGGGTGGCAGCGATGTGCTCACGAGCTCAACGAGCTTGACGAGCAGCGCGTCCAGCGCGGCAAAGGCGGCATTCGCCTCCGCGCGCAGCCGCACGAGCCGGTTGTACGCGCCCACGCCCCAGAAGACGAGCACCGCCGCCACGACCCAGCCGACCCACGTGGACGAAGAAGACATGCGAAGTAGGTGCCTCTGAAAAAAAAGCGCCATACCCGCGAGGGCATGGCGCTTCATCTTAGGGCAGTCGCGCTGCGTCGAACTATTCGGCCGCCGGCGTCTCGCCCGGCTCGACGCTCACCGCGCCTTCGGTCGCGGCCGCGAGTTCCGCCGCTTCGGCGTCGGCGATGGCGCGGCGCTCGGCCTCGTCCATCTGGTCCTTCGCCTTGCGTGCCACGTGGTACGCCATGCCGGTGCCCGCGGGGATCAGGCGGCCGACGATGACGTTTTCCTTCAGGCCGCGCAGCTCGTCGCGCTTGCCCATGATGGCCGCTTCGGTCAGCACGCGCGTCGTTTCCTGGAAGGAAGCGGCGGAGATGAACGAGTCGGTCGAGAGCGATGCCTTCGTGATGCCCAGCAGCAGGTTGCTGTAGGTGGCGTGGAGCTTGCCCTCGCCGCGCAGGCGGTCGTTCGTGTCGAGGATCTCGGACCGTTCGACCTGCTCGCCCGCGATGTAGTCGGACTCGCCTGGGTTCTCGATGATCACGCGGCGCAGCATCTGGCGGACGATCACCTCGATGTGCTTGTCGTTGATCTTCACACCCTGCAGGCGATACACATCCTGCACTTCATCGACGATGTAGCGCGCCAGTTCTTCCATGCCCAGCAGGCGCAGGATGTCCTGCGGGTCGGCCGGGCCGTCCACCACGCTTTCGCCCTTGTTCACCACCTGGCCTTCGTGCACGAGGATGTTCTTTTCCTTGGGCACGAGCTCTTCCCACACCTTGCCTTCGGGGTCGGTGATCTGCAGGCGGATCTTGCCCTTGGTCTCCTTGCCGAACGAAACGGTGCCGGTCATCTCGGCGAGCACGCCCTTGTCCTTCGGCGAACGCGCTTCGAAGAGCTCGGCCACGCGCGGCAGGCCGCCGGTGATGTCTCGCGTCTTCTGGCCTTCGACCGGGATGCGGGCCAGCACTTCGCCGGGACCCACGTCCTGGCCATCGCGCACCTGGATCAGCGCGCCCACCTGGAACTGGATCGTCACCGAGTGGTCGGTACCCGGGATCTTCACCTCGTTGCCGGCGGGGTCCACCAGCTTCACCTGCGGGCGCACCACCTTCGCGGAGCCGCGGCGCTTCGGGTCGATCACGACGAGGGTGGACAGGCCCGTCACTTCGTCCACCTGCTTGGCGACGGTGAGGCCTTCCTCGACGTTCTCGAACTTCACCTTGCCGGCGAATTCCGTGATGATGGGTCGCGTGAGCGGGTCCCAGTTGCCCAGCACCGTGCCGGCCTTGAGCTGCTGGTCGGCCTTCACGGCCAGCGTCGCGCCGTAAGGCACCTTGTGGCGCTCACGCTCGCGGCCGTGCTCGTCGTGGATGACGATCTCGCCGGAACGCGAGATCACCACGAGCTCGCCCTTGCTGTTGGTCACGTAGCGCATCGTGGTGTTGAAGCCCACGAGGCCCGCCGACTTCGCTTCGACGCTGGAAGCCACCGCCGCGCGCGAAGCCGCACCACCGATGTGGAAGGTACGCATCGTGAGCTGCGTGCCCGGCTCGCCGATGGACTGCGCGGCGATCACGCCGACCGCTTCGCCGACATTCACCTGGCCGCCGCGGCCGAGGTCGCGGCCGTAGCACTTGGAGCACAGGCCGAAGCGCGTCGCGCAATTCAGCGCAGTGCGCACCTTGACCTCGTCGACGCCCGCGCCCTCGATCTGGTCGAGCGCATCTTCGTCGAGCATCTGCGCGGCCTTCACGATCACGGCGCGCGTTTCGGGGTGCAGCACGTCTTCGGCGGCGACGCGGCCGAGGATGCGGTCGCGCAGCGATTCGATGACTTCACCGCCCTCGACGATGGCGCGCATGAGCGAGCCTTCGGTCGTCGCGCAGTCTTCTTCGGTGACGACCAGGTCCTGCGTCACGTCCACGAGGCGGCGCGTGAGGTAGCCCGAGTTCGCGGTCTTCAGCGCCGTGTCCGCAAGGCCCTTGCGGGCGCCGTGCGTGGAGATGAAGTACTGCAGCACGTTCAGGCCTTCGCGGAAGTTCGCGGTGATCGGCGTCTCGATGATCGAGCCGTCCGGCTTGGCCATCAGGCCGCGCATGCCCGCGAGCTGGCGAATCTGCGCGGCGGAACCGCGCGCGCCGGAGTCGGCCATCATGTAGATGGAGTTGAACGACTCCTGCTCCACTTCCTTGCCGTGGCGGTCCTGCACCTTCTCCTTGGCGAGCTGGGCCATCATCACGCGCGACACTTCGTCGCCCGCCTTGCCCCAGATGTCCACGACCTTGTTGTAGCGTTCGCCGGAGGTGACGAGGCCCGAGACGTACTGCTGCTCGATCTCCTTCACTTCCTTTTCGGAACGCTCGATGATCGCGTGCTTTTCCTTCGGCACCAGCATGTCGTCGATGGCGATGGAGATGCCCGCCTTCGTCGCGAGACGGAAGCCGTTCTGCAGCAGCTTGTCGGCGAAGACCACCGTCTCCTTCAGGCCGCACTTGCGGAAGGACGCGTTGATGAGGCGCGAGATTTCCTTCTTCTTCAGCGCCTTGTTCAGGTTGCTGAAGGGCAGGCCCTTGGGCAGGATCTCGGAGAGCAGCGCACGGCCCACGGTCGTGTCCACGAGCGAGGTCGAAGGCGCGAATTCGCCGGTCTCCTTGTCGCGGTTCCACTCCACCAGGCGCACGCTGATCTTCGCAGTGAGCTCCACCACGCCGTTGTCGAGCGCGCGCAGCACTTCCGCCACGTCGGAGAAGATCATGCCTTCACCCTTGGCGTTGATGCGCTCGCGGGTCGTGTAGTACAGGCCCAGCACCACGTCCTGGGAAGGCACGATGGAGGGCTCGCCCGAGGCGGGGAACAGCACGTTGTTGGAGGCCAGCATCAGCGTGCGGGCTTCCATCTGCGCTTCCACCGACAGCGGCACGTGCACGGCCATCTGGTCGCCGTCGAAGTCGGCGTTGAACGCCGCGCAGACGAGCGGGTGCAGCTGGATCGCCTTGCCTTCGATCAGGATCGGCTCGAAGGCCTGGATGCCCAGGCGGTGCAGCGTCGGCGCGCGGTTCAGGAGCACGGGGTGCTCCTTGATCACCTCTTCGAGGATGTCCCACACGACGGCGGTGCCGGATTCGACTTCCTTCTTCGCCGCCTTGATCGTGGTGGCGATGCCCATGGCTTCCAGGCGCGAGAAGATGAAAGGCTTGAAGAGTTCGAGCGCCATCAGCTTCGGCAGGCCGCACTGGTGCAGCTTGAGGGTCGGGCCCACGGTGATGACCGAGCGGCCCGAGTAGTCGACGCGCTTGCCCAGCAGGTTCTGGCGGAAGCGGCCGCTCTTGCCCTTGATCATGTCGGCGAGCGACTTCAGCGCGCGCTTGTTCGCACCGGTCATCGCCTTGCCGCGGCGGCCGTTGTCCAGCAGGGAGTCCACGGCTTCCTGCAGCATGCGCTTCTCGTTGCGCGCAATGATCTCGGGCGCCTTCAGCTCCAGCAGCCGGCGCAGGCGCGAGTTGCGGTTGATGACGCGGCGATACAGGTCGTTCAGGTCGGACGTCGCGAAACGGCCGCCGTCCAGCGGCACGAGCGGGCGCAGGTCGGGCGGCAGCACGGGCAGCACGTCCATCACCATCCACTCGGGCTTCATGCCGGACTTCTTGAACGCTTCCAGCACCTTCAGGCGCTTCGCGTTCTTCTTCACCTTCACTTCGGAGCCGGTGAGGTCGCCGCGGAGCTTCTCGATCTCGATGTCGAGGTCGATGCCCATGAGCAGGTCCTTGATGCCTTCCGCGCCCATCTTGGCGATGAACTCGTCGCCGTATTCCTTGCGCTTGGCGTCATGGTCGTCTTCGGACTGGATGCCGAATTTCTTGAGCGGCGTCATGCCCGGGTCGGTGATGACGTACGCCTCGAAGTACAGCACGCGTTCGATGTCGCGCAGCGTCATGTCGAGCACGAGGCCCAGGCGCGACGGCAGCGACTTCAGGAACCAGATGTGCGCGCACGGCGCCGCCAGGTCGATGTGGCCCATGCGCTCGCGGCGCACCTTGGTCTGCGTGACTTCGACGCCGCACTTCTCGCAGATCACCCCGCGGTGCTTCAGGCGCTTGTACTTGCCGCACAGGCACTCGTAGTCCTTGATGGGGCCGAAGATCTTCGCGCAGAAGAGGCCGTCGCGCTCGGGCTTGAACGTGCGGTAGTTGATGGTCTCCGGCTTCTTCACTTCGCCGAAGGACCACGAACGGATCTTCTCGGGCGATGCGATGCCGATGCGGATGGCATCGAAATGCTCGTCCGGCGTGAATTGCTTGAACAGGTCGAGTAGCGATTTCATGTAACTCTGTCCTTCCTTTTACGAACGCTCGAGTTCGATGTCGATCCCGAGCGAACGGATTTCCTTCACCAGCACGTTGAACGACTCCGGCATGCCGGCATCGATCGCGTGTTCGCCCTTGACGATGGACTCGTACACCTTGGTGCGGCCCTGCACGTCGTCGGACTTCACGGTCAGCATTTCCTGCAGCGTGTAGGAAGCGCCGTAGGCTTCGAGCGCCCACACTTCCATCTCGCCGAAACGCTGGCCGCCGAACTGCGCCTTGCCGCCCAGCGGCTGCTGCGTGACCAGCGAGTACGGGCCGGTCGAGCGCGCGTGCATCTTGTCGTCCACCAGGTGGTGCAGCTTCAGCACGTGCATGTAGCCGACGGTGACGGAGCGCTCGAACTGGTCGCCCGTGCGCCCGTCGTAGAGGTAGGCCTGCGTGCGCGTCGCGGTGAGGCCCTTCACCTTGGCGATGTCTTCCGGATACGCAACATGCAGCATGTTGCGGATCTCGTTTTCCGATGCGCCGTCGAACACCGGCGTCGCGAAGGGCACGCCCTTGGCGAGCTGCGTCGACATCTCCACGACCTCGGTGTCGGAGAGGTCACCCAGCGATTCCTTCGTGCCCGAGCGGTTGTACAGCTCGTCGAGGAAGGTGCGCAGCTCGGCGGCCTTCGCCTCCTGCTGCAGCATGTCGCCGATGCGCTGGCCGATGCCCTTCGCGGCCCAGCCCAGGTGCACTTCGAGCACCTGGCCCACGTTCATGCGCGAAGGCACGCCCAGCGGGTTGAGCACGATGTCGCACGGGGTGCCGTCGGCCATGTAGGGCATGTCTTCGACCGGGACGATCTTGGACACCACACCCTTGTTGCCGTGGCGGCCGGCCATCTTGTCGCCGGGCTGCAGGCGGCGCTTGACGGCCAGGTAGACCTTGACCATCTTGAGCACGCCCGCGGGCAGCTCGTCGCCCTGCGTGAGCTTCTTGCGCTTCTCTTCGAAGGAGAGGTCGAAGCTGTGGCGCGTCTGCTCCAGCGAGTTCTTGATGGACTCGAGCTGCGCGGCGATGTCGTCTTCGGCCGGGCGAATGTCGAACCAGTGGAACTTCTCGACCGAGTCGAGGTAGTCCTTGTCGATCTTCGCGCCCTTCGCGAGCTTCTGCGGGCCGCCGTTGGCGACGCGGCCGTTCAGCAGCTTGCCGATACGGTCGAACGCGTCGGCTTCGACGATGCGCAGCTGGTCGTTCAGGTCGAGGCGGAAGCGCTTCAGTTCATCGTCGATGATCTGCTGCGCGCGCTTGTCGCGCTGGATGCCTTCGCGCGTGAACACCTGCACGTCGATGACCGTGCCCTGCGAGCCCTGGTCGACGCGCAGCGAGGTGTCCTTCACGTCCGAAGCCTTCTCGCCGAAGATCGCGCGCAGCAGCTTTTCTTCCGGCGTGAGCGTGGTCTCGCCCTTGGGCGTGACCTTGCCGACCAGCACGTCGCCCGGCTGCACTTCCGCGCCGACGTAGATGATGCCGGACTCGTCCAGGCGGTTGAGCTGCTGCTCCGACAGGTTCGGGATGTCGCGCGTGATTTCTTCCGGGCCCAGCTTCGTGTCGCGCGCCATCACCACCAGTTCCTCGATGTGGATCGAGGTGTAGCGGTCGTCGGCGACGACACGCTCGGAGATGAGGATCGAGTCTTCGAAGTTGTAGCCGTTCCAGGGCATGAACGCGACCAGCATGTTCTGGCCGAGCGCGAGCTCGCCCAGGTCGGTCGATGCACCGTCGGCGATCACGTCGCCCTTGGCGATGCGGTCGCCGCGCTGCACGATCGGGCGCTGGTGGATGTTCGTGTTCTGGTTGGAGCGCTGGTACTTGATGAGGTTGTAGATGTCCACACCCACTTCACCGGCCTGCGCTTCGGCGTCGTTCACGCGTACCACGATACGCGTGGCGTCGACGTAATCGACCACGCCGCCGCGGGTGGCCGTGACCACCGTGCCCGAGTCCACCGCGGACACGCGCTCGATGCCCGTGCCGACGAAGGCCTTCTCGGGGCGCAGCACCGGCACCGCCTGGCGCTGCATGTTGGCGCCCATCAGCGCGCGGTTCGCGTCGTCGTGCTCGAGGAAGGGCACGAGCGAAGCGGCCACGGAGACGATCTGCGCGGGCGACACGTCCATGTACTGGATGCGGTCGGGGCCGACGAGGATCGACTCGCCCTTTTCACGCGCGGACACCAGGTCGCCGGTGAGGCGGCCTTCGGCGTCGAGCGTGGTGTTGGCCTGCGCGATGACGTACTTGCCCTCTTCGATGGCGGACAGGTAGTCGATCTCGTTGGTGACCTTGCTGTCGTGCACGCGGCGGTACGGCGTCTCGATGAAGCCGTATTCGTTCAGGCGCGCGTAAAGGGCCAGCGAGTTGATCAGGCCGATGTTCGGGCCTTCCGGCGTCTCGATCGGGCACACGCGCCCGTAGTGCGTGACGTGCACGTCGCGCACTTCGAAGCCGGCGCGCTCGCGCGTCAGGCCGCCCGGGCCGAGGGCCGAGACGCGGCGCTTGTGCGTGATCTCCGAAAGCGGGTTGGTCTGGTCCATGAACTGCGACAGCTGCGACGCGCCGAAGAACTCCTTGAGCGCCGCGGAAATCGGCTTGGAGTTGATCAGGTCGTGCGGCATCAGCGGCTCTTGTTCGGCCTGGCCGAGGCGTTCCTTCACGGCCTTCTCGATGCGCGCGAGGCCGGTGCGGTACTGGTTCTCCGCCAGCTCGCCGACGCAGCGCACGCGGCGGTTGCCGAGGTGGTCGATGTCGTCCACTTCGCCGCGGCCGTTGCGCAGGTCCACGAGGATCTTCACCACGGCGAGGATGTCGTCGTTGGTCAGGACCATGGGGCCCGTGGATTCGTCGCGGCCGATCTTCGCGTTGAACTTCATGCGGCCCACGCGCGAGAGGTCGTACGTGTCCGGGTTGTAGAAGAGGCGCTGGAAGAGCGCCTGCACGGCGTCTTCGGTCGGCGGCTCGCCGGGGCGCATCATGCGGTAGATGGCCACGCGCGCGGCGAACTCGTCCACCGTCTCGTCGATGCGCAGCGTCTGGCTGATGTAGGGGCCCTGGTCCAGCTCGTTCGTGTAGATCGCCTGGATGTCCTGGATGCCGGCCGTGCGCAGCTTCTTCAGCAGCGACTCGGTCAGCTCGTCGTTCGCCTTCGCGATGATCTCGCCCGTGTCGGGGTCGATGATGTTGCGCGCGACCACGCGGCCGACGAGGAAGTCCTCGGGCACGCTGATGTGCGTGGTGCCGGTCTGTTCCAGCTCGCGCGTGTGGCGGGCGGTGACGCGCTTGTCCTTCGCGACCACGACCTTGCCGGACTTGTCGGTGATGTCGAAGCGCGCGACTTCGCCGCGCAGGCGCTCGGGCACGAACTCGAGCTGCGCGCCGCTGTCCATCAGGCGGAAGTTGTCGTTGACGAAGAAGTTCGCCAGGATCGTTTCCGGCGTGAGGCCGATGGCCTTCAGCAGGATCGTGACCGGCATCTTGCGGCGGCGGTCCACGCGGAAGTACAGCACGTCCTTCGGGTCGAATTCGAAGTCGAGCCAGGAGCCGCGGTAGGGAATGATCCGCGCGGAGAAGAGCAGCTTGCCCGAGCTGTGCGTCTTGCCCTTGTCGTGCTCGAAGAACACGCCCGGCGAGCGGTGCAGCTGCGACACGATCACGCGCTCGGTGCCGTTGATGATGAACGAGCCCTTGTCCGTCATGAGCGGCACTTCGCCCATGTAGACCTCCTGCTCCTTCACTTCCTTCACGACCTTCGACTGGGGCGTGGACGACTCGCGGTCGTAGATGATCAGCTGCACCTTGGCGCGCACGGCCGAGGCGAACGTGAGGCCGCGGGTCTGGCACTCGCGCACGTCGAACGCCGGCTTGGCCAGGTTGTATTCGATGAACTTCATCTCCACGAACCCGTTGTGCGAGACGATCGGGAAGGCGGAGTCGAACGCGGCCTGCAGGCCTTCGATGGTGCGTTTCTGCGGGGGCGAATCGGCCTGCAGGAAGGCGGTGTAGGCGTCTTTCTGCATCTGCAGCAGGTACGGCACTTCGAGCACGCTGTCTCGTTTGCCGAAGCTCTTGCGGATGCGCTTGCGTTCGGTATAGGAATAGGCCATGAGATCTCCGGGCTAGGTCACTCGCAACTGACGACCCCGCTCCTCGTGGCAAGGAGCCGGGGTGCTCTTGGCGGGTTGGCCACTACCAACCTTGGCGGACGGCCCCGCGTTGCACGGGGCCCGAACCAAGCAGTCTTCTGCAGTCGGGTCAGAAGTCACTCCAAAGCTCCCCTTGAGGAGCTTTGAGGTGATTTCTCGCACCTCTTCAAGAAGCGCCAAAGGCTGGAGGCCCCCGACAGGGACGCTCCAGCCTTGGACCAGGGTCGTCTTACTTGAGTTCGACCTTGGCGCCGGCGTCTTCCAGCTTCTTCTTCGCCGCTTCGGCGTCTGCCTTGGCGATGCCTTCCTTGACGGGCTTCGGCGCGCCGTCCACCAGGTCCTTGGCTTCCTTCAGGCCCAGGCCGGTGAGTTCGCGGACCGCCTTGATGACGGACACCTTGTTGGCGCCGGCTTCCAGCAGCTGGACCGTGAACTCGGTCTTCTCTTCGGCGGCCGGAGCCGCTGCGCCGCCGGCGCCACCGGCGGCCGGGGCGGCCATCGAAGCGGCGGACACGCCGAACTTCTCTTCGATCGCCTTGACCAGGTCATTGAGTTCCATGACGGACATGCTGTCCAGGGCCGTCAGGAATGCGTCTTTGTCGAATGCCATTTTGAACTTTCCGAAATAAGTTGGTGATCCGTAGGGTCGATGCAACGCCGGTCAGGCGGCAGCAGCGGCCCCTTCTTCTCTTTGCTTCGCCAGCGCCGCCAGCACCGCGGCCGTGCGCGACATGGGCGACATCAGCAGGCCGCACAGCTGCGACAGCAGCACTTCCTTGGAGGGAATGCTGGCCAGCTGCTTCACTGCGTTGACGTCCAGCGACTTGCCACCGTACACACCGCCGCGGATGACGAGCTTGTCGTTCGTCTTCGCGAAATCGGCCACCACCTTCGCGGCGGCCACGGGGTCCACGGAGAAGCCATAGATGAGCGGGCCCGTCATCTGCTCGCCGGCCACTTCGAACGCGCTGCCAGCCACAGCACGGCGGGCCAGCGTGTTCTTCAACACGCTGAGTTCCACGCCCTTGCTGCGCGCTTCGCTGCGCAGTTTCGTCATGTCGGCGACCTTGATGCCGCGGTATTCCGCCATCACCAGCGTCTGCGCTTTTGCGGCGAGACCGGTCACCTCTTCGATGACCGCCTGCTTCTCACTGCGATTCAGACTCAAGGTCTACTCCTTCACACTTGAATTCAGCGACCTACCAACCTTTCGGCGGCGGGATCGCCATCTGCGCTGGCTTTCTTCGATTAAGAGGCTTCGCCTTCGCAAGGCCTCGCCAGCGGTCTTGGATGGCCCGCCGCGGGTTGCCCCGCCGCGGCCCACCATGCGCGGTTTACGTCGCCGCCGGAACCGTGACCGTTTGCGTATCCACGCGAACGCCCAGGCCCATCGTCGACGAAACCGCGACTTTCCTCAGGTACACACCCTTGCTCGTGGCCGGCTTGGCCTTGTTCAGGGCTTCGATCAGCGCCACCAGGTTGCCCTGCAGCTTGTCCGCCTCGAACGAGCGGCGGCCGAGGGTGGCGTGGATGATCCCCGCCTTGTCGGCGCGGAACTGCACCTGGCCGGCCTTCGCGTTCTTCACGGCCGTGGCCACGTCCGGCGTCACGGTGCCGACCTTCGGGTTCGGCATCAGGCCGCGCGGGCCGAGGATCTGGCCCAGCTGGCCCACCACACGCATCGCGTCCGGCGCGGCGATCACCACGTCGAAGGGCATGTCGCCCGCCTTCACGCGCGCCGCGAGGTCGTCCATGCCGACGATGTCGGCGCCGGCGGCCTTCGCCTCTTCGGCCTTCGGGCCCTGCGCGAACACGGCGACGCGCTTGGTCTTGCCGGTGCCGTTGGGCATCACGACCGCGCCGCGAACGACCTGGTCCGACTTCTTCGGGTCGATGCCGAGCTGCACGGCAACGTCGATGGACTCATCGAACTTGGCCGTGGCGGCTTCCTTCACCATGCCAAGCGCATCGGTGATGGGGTACAGCTTCGTGCTGTCCACCTTGCCCGCGAGGGCCTTTTGCTTCTTTGTCAGCTTCGCCATGTCTTAGCCCTCCACCACGGTGACGCCCATCGAGCGGGCAGTGCCCGCGATGGTCTTGACGGCGGCGTCCAGGTCGGCGGCCGTCATGTCCTTCATCTTGGTCTTCGCGATCTCCTCGAGCTGGGCACGGGTGATGCGGCCGACCTTGTCGGTGTGCGGCTTGGCCGAGCCCTTGTCGAGCTTGATTGCCTTCTTGATCAGCACGCCGGCGGGCGGCGTCTTGATGATGAAGGTGAAGCTCTTGTCCGCGAACGCGGTGATCACCACCGGCAACGGCAGGCCGGGTTCCACGCCCTGGGTCTGCGCGTTGAACGACTTGCAGAACTCCATGATGTTCAGGCCGCGCTGGCCCAGCGCCGGGCCGATCGGCGGCGACGGATTGGCTTTACCAGCCGGTACTTGCAGCTTGATGAAGCCGACGATTTTCTTCGCCATGTTTCACTTTCCTTGCGGGTTCGAACGCCTGGGCCTCACGGCCACCGGCTCCCCGGGGGGTTACACAACTCTCCAGCCTTTCGGCCGGAGAGAAAAATCCCTCAGGTCTTCTCGACCTGGGAGAACTCGAGCTCCACGGGCGTCGCACGACCGAAGATCGTGACCGACACGCGGACCTTGCTCTTTTCGTAGTTGACTTCCTCGACGGTGCCGTTGAAGTCGGTGAACGGGCCGTCCTTCACGCGCACGTACTCGCCCACCACGAATTCGACCTTGTGGCGCGGCTTCTCCACGCCTTCTTCCATCTGGCCCATGATCTTCGCAACTTCGTCGTCGCCGATCGGGGCCGGGCGGTTCTTCGCGCCGCCGACGAAGCCGGTCACCTTGTTCGTGTGCTTCACGAGGTGCCAGGTGTCGTCGTTCATGACCATCTGCACGAGCACGTAGCCCGGGTAGAAGCGGCGCTCCGAGGTGCGCTTCTGGCCGTTCTTGATCTCGACCACTTCTTCCGTCGGCACGAGGATCTCGCCGAACATGTCCTGCATGCCCGCACGGTTGATGCGCTCGCGGATGTTGCGCTCCACCGCCTTTTCCATGCCGGAATAGGCGTGCACCACGTACCAGCGCAGGTCCGGGTTGGTCGGCTTCGCAGGTGCCGCTTCAGGCTGGGCTTCGCCCCCGCCCTGGATATCGGTTTCGCTCATTACTTTTTCCACCCCAGGATCAGGTCGTAGAACACCCATTCCAGGGTCTTGTCGGTGCCCCACAGGAAGATCGCCATCACCACCACGAAGCCGAACACGTAGGCGGTCATCTGGATCGCTTCCTTGCGCGTCGGCCAGACGACCTTCTTCACTTCCTTCCAGGCGTCGCGGCCGAAGGCCACGAATTCCTTGCCTTGCTCGGAAGAGAAGAACACCGCCACCGCCGCGATGAGCCCGATGACCAGCGCGCCCCACTGCGCGACCGCACCCTGCTTGCCGAGCAGGTAGAAGCCGGCGAGCGCCACCACGACGAGCGCGACGGCCGCGACCAGCTTCGCCTTGTCGGCGCCGGTGGAGACGGTTTCAACTTGAGAAGTGGCCATACTTTTTCGGAGCTACCTTTAAGACACTGAAGCCCGGCACGCGGCCGGGCTGGTTCGAAGCGGTTGCCACTCAGGTGGCAGGGGCAGTAGGAATCGAACCTACAACCTTCGGTTTTGGAGACCGACGCTCTGCCAATTGAGCTATACCCCTCCGACGGTCTTTCGACCCTTACTCCATGATCTTCGCAACGACGCCGGCACCCACCGTCTTGCCACCTTCACGGATGGCGAAACGCAGGCCTTCTTCCATCGCGATCGGCGCGATCAGCTTCACCGTGATCGACACGTTGTCGCCCGGCATCACCATTTCCTTGTCCTTCGGCAGCTCGATGGAGCCGGTCACGTCGGTCGTGCGGAAGTAGAACTGCGGCCGGTAGTTGTTGAAGAACGGCGTGTGGCGCCCGCCCTCGTCCTTGCTCAGCACGTACACCTCGGCGGTGAAGTGCGTGTGCGGCTTGATCGAACCGGGCTTGCACAGCACCTGGCCGCGCTCGACTTCCTCGCGCTTGGTGCCGCGCAGCAGGATGCCCACGTTGTCGCCGGCTTGCCCCTGGTCGAGCAGCTTGCGGAACATCTCCACACCCGTGCAGGTGGTCTTGAGCGTCGGCTTGATGCCCACGATCTCGATTTCCTCGCCGACCTTCACCACGCCACGCTCCACGCGGCCGGTCACCACCGTGCCGCGACCGGAGATGGAGAACACGTCTTCCACCGGCATCAGGAAGGCGCCATCGATCGCACGCTCGGGCGTGGGGATGTAGCTGTCCAGCGCGTCGGCCAGCTTCATGATCGCGCCTTCGCCCAGGTCGCCCTTGTCGCCTTCCATCGCCAGCTTGGCGCTGCCGTGGATGATCGGGGTCGTGTCGCCGGGGAATTCGTACTTGTCCAGCAGCTCGCGCACTTCCATCTCCACGAGCTCCAGCAGCTCGGCGTCGTCCACCATGTCGCACTTGTTGAGGAACACGATGATGTAGGGCACGCCCACCTGGCGCGCCAGCAGGATGTGCTCGCGCGTCTGGGGCATCGGGCCGTCGGCGGCCGACACCACCAGGATCGCGCCGTCCATCTGGGCAGCTCCGGTGATCATGTTCTTCACGTAGTCGGCGTGGCCCGGGCAGTCCACGTGCGCGTAGTGCCGGTTGGCCGTCTCGTACTCCACGTGCGCGGTGTTGATGGTGATGCCGCGCGCCTTTTCCTCGGGCGCCGCGTCGATCTGGTCGTACGCCTTGGCTTCACCGCCGAACTTCGTCGCCAGCACCGACGTGATCGCCGCCGTCAGCGTCGTCTTGCCGTGGTCCACGTGCCCGATCGTGCCCACGTTCACGTGCGGCTTGGTACGTTCGAACTTGCCTTTTGCCATTTTTTCGACTCCGAAAAAAAACTCGATCTGGTGCCCATGGCGGGAATCGGACCCGCGACCTCTCCCTTACCAAGGGAGTGCTCTACCACTGAGCCACATGGGCGAAATTCTTTTGCTGAACCCGAGCGTTCCTGGAGCGGGAGACGGGAATCGAACCCGCGTCATTAGCTTGGAAGGCTAAGGTTCTGCCATTGAACTACTCCCGCACTGGCGGAAAACTTCAACTTCACATCCGCTCTACGCTCACGCTGGTGGAGGAGGTTGGATTCGAACCAACGTAGGCGTAAGCCAACAGATTTACAGTCTGCCCCCTTTAGCCACTCGGGCACCCCTCCGGCGAACCTCGAAATATAGCACGAGTCCTACGGAAATGCCCGCTCTGCGGGAGGGGAAATCTCAGAAGACGCCGGGGAATCCGCGCTGCGCCAGCCAATCCCGCGCCGTCGCGAAGTGGCCGCAGCCCAGGAAAGGTATGGGCGGACGCCGGGCGGACAAGGGCGAGGGATGGTTCGCTTCCAGCACCAGCGCCTCGCGCCCCGCTGCCTCGGCCGTGCGCTCGATCAGCGGCTTCTTCGCTTGCGCGTGCGCCCCCCACAGCAGGTAGGCGCACGGTGAGGCGGTCCTGGCCACTGCTTCCAGAAGCCCGTCCGTGAGCGCCTCCCAGCCCTTGCGGGCATGGCTGCCCGCCTGCCCGTCCTCGACCGTGAGGCAAGTGTTGAGCAGCAGCACGCCGCGTTCCGCCCACTCGACCAGCGACCCATGCATGGGTTCCACGCCGAGTTCGCGGAAGATGTTGCGAAGCGACGGCGGAAACTTCACGCCTTCGGGCACGGAGAAGGCGAGGCCATGCGCCTGGCCCGGGCCGTGGTACGGGTCCTGGCCGAGCACCACGGCATGCACGCGGCTCAGCGGGGTGTACTCCAGGGCTCGAAAGGGCCTCGGCGGGTAAACGACGGCGCCTTCGGCAAGCCGCTGCCGCATGAAACTGCCGAGCCTGCTGCCCTCGGCAGTCGCGAGGAAGGCATCGACCGGGCCGCGCCACCCCTCGGCGACCGGCCAACGCTCCGGCGCCCACTCGCGCAGGCGGTCCACTGCCTGGCCGCTCATCCGAACAGCTGCTGCAGCGCTTCGCCGGGCTCGGGAGCGCGCATGAACGCTTCGCCCACCAGGAACGCATGAACGCCCGCGTCGCGCATGCGCTGCACGTCTGGCTTCGTCGCGATGCCCGACTCGGTGACGAGCAGCCGGTCCGCCGGCAGCTCCGCGCGCAGCGCGAGCGTGGTGTCGAGATTCACTTCGAACGTGCGCAGGTTGCGGTTGTTCACGCCCACCAGCGGCGTCTTCAATTTCAGCGCGCGTTCCAACTCGGGGCGATCGTGCACTTCGACGAGCACACCCATGTCCAGCGAACGCGCGATGCCTTCCAGCTCGGCCATCTGCGCGTCTTCGAGGCACGCGACAATGAGCAGAATGCAGTCGGCACCCATCGCGCGCGACTCGTAGACCTGGTAGGGGTCGACAACGAAGTCCTTGCGCAGCACGGGCAGGTCGCACGAGGCGCGAGCCTGCTTGAGGTAATCGACGCTGCCCTGGAAGAACTGCTTGTCGGTCAGCACGGAAAGGCAGGCCGCGCCGTACTCGGCGTAACTCTGCGCGATGTCGGCGGGGATGAAATCCTCGCGCAGCACGCCCTTGCTCGGGCTCGCCTTCTTCACCTCCGCGATCACCGCCGCACGCCCTTCCGCGATCTTCGCCCGCAAGGCGCCTTCGAACGGCCGCGTGAGCACGCGGCCTTCGGCATCGGCGCGCATCGCGTCCAACGGTTTCCTCTTCTTCGCGGCCGCGACCTCCTCGCGCTTGACCGCCACGATCTTTTCCAGGATGTCGGACATCGGCTTCAGCCCCCGAGCGACTTCGACACCGCGACCAGCTCTTCGAGCTTCTTCTTCGCAGCACCCGATTCGACTGCGGCGCGCGCCTTCGCGATGCCGTCCTTCATCGTCGGCGCGACATTCGCCGCGTACAACGCGATGCCCGCATTCAGCACCACGATGTCGCGCGCGGCACCGGCCTGGTTGTCGAGGACCTGCCGCATCAACTCCATCGACTGCTGCGGGGTTTCGACCTTCAGCGCGCGGTTGCTCGCCATCGCCATGCCGAAGTCTTCGGGGTGGACTTCGTATTCCGTGATCTCGCCGTTCTTCAACTCACCCACCATCGTGGCCGCGCCGAGGCTCACTTCGTCCATGCCGTCGCGGCCGTAGACGACCACCGCATGCTCCGCGCCCAGGCGCTGCAGCGCGCGCACCTGGATGCCGACGAGGTCGGGGTGGAACACGCCCATGAGGATGTTGGGCGCGTCCGCCGGGTTCGTGAGCGGCCCGAGGATGTTGAAGAGCGTACGCACGCCCATTTCCTTGCGCACGGGCGCGACGTTCTTCATCGCGGGGTGATGGTTCGGCGCGAACATGAAGCCGATTCCGCACTGCTGGATCGACTTCGCGATCGCTTCCGGCGACAAGTTGATGTTGAGGCCCAGCGCTTCAAGGACGTCCGCGCTGCCGCTCTTGCTCGAGACGCTGCGCCCGCCATGCTTGCTCACCTTCGCGCCCGCCGCCGCGGCAACGAACATCGAACAGGTGGAGATGTTGAAGGTGTGCGACCCGTCGCCGCCGGTGCCGACGATGTCCACGAGATGCGTCTTGTCCGCGACGTGCACCTTGGTGGAGAACTCGCGCATCACCTGCGCAGCGGCGGTGATCTCGCCAATGGTTTCCTTCTTCACGCGCAGCCCCGTGACGATGGCCGCCGTCATCACCGGCGAGAGTTCGCCGCTCATGATGAGGCGCATGATCTTGAGCATCTCGTCGTGGAAGATCTCGCGGTGCTCGATGGTGCGCTGCAGCGCTTCCTGCGGAGTGATGGACATGATGGCTCCTCTCGGTGCGATGTTTATGCAGTGAAGTGGCGGCGGATGGCGGCCGTGGCGCGATCGATTCCTTCCGCGTCCACGTCGAGATGCGTGACGAAGCGCAGCCGATAGAGGCCCGTGGCGAGCACGCCCTCGGCCTTCAGTGCGTCGAGCAAGCCTGCCGCGCGTTCGCGTGCCGGACCCGTGACATCCACGAACACGATGTTCGTGTCGGGCGGTTCCACGCGCACGCCTTCGATGCCGGCGATGCCTGCCGCGAAACGCCTTGCGAGCCCGTGGTCATCGGCCAGCCGTTCGATGTGGTGGTCGAGCGCATGCGACGCCGCCGCCGCAAGCAGCCCCGACTGCCGCATGGCACCGCCGGCCATCTTGCGGATGCGTGCGGCGCGCGCGATGAACGCCTGCGAGCCGCACAGCGCCGAGCCCACCGGTGCGCCCAGCCCCTTGCTGAAGCACACAGAAACGCTGTCGAAGCAGCGCGCGATGCGGCGAGCCTCCTGCAGCGGCCCGCTTCCGTTGCGGCGCGCCTGCTCCACGGCGGCATTGAACAGCCGCGCGCCATCCAGGTGAGCGGCCAACCCCTGGTCGTGCACGAATTTCGTCGCACGCTCGATGTATTCGAGCGGGATGAGCTTGCCGCCCCAGGTGTTCTCCAGCGCAAGCAGCCGCGTGCGCGCGAAGTGCGCGTCGTCGGGCTTGATCGCTTCGGCGATGTCCTCGATCGCCAGCGTGCCATCCGGCTGGTGGGCGATGGGCTGCGGCTGCACGCTGCCCAACACCGCGGCGCCGCCGCCTTCCCAGCGATAGCTGTGCTGCATCTGGCCGACGATGTATTCGTCGCCGCGCTGGCAATGCGACAGCACGCCGCACAGGTTCGACTGCGTGCCGGTCGGCACGAAAAGCGCGGCCTCGAAGCCGAGCAGGCCCGCGATCTTCTCCTGCAGCGCATTCACGCTCGGGTCGTCGCCGAACACGTCGTCACCGAGCGGGGCGCGCAGCATCGCCTCGCGCATCGCCGCAGTCGGCTGCGTCACGGTGTCGCTGCGCAGGTCGACGACGCGCGCGTTCACGCCCTCTGCTCCAGGAAGTTCTTCAGCATCGCGTGGCCATGCTCGGTGAGGATCGATTCCGGATGGAACTGCACGCCTTCGATCGGCAGTTCCTTGTGGCGCACGCCCATGATCTCGCCGTCGTCGGTCCACGCGGTCACCTTGAGCTGCGCGGGACAGCTCTCGCGTTCGATCGACAGCGAGTGATAGCGGTTCACGGTGAACTTCTCCGGCAGCCCGGAGAACACGCCTTCGCGCGTCGTCGTGATCACGCTCGTCTTGCCGTGCATCAGCTGCTGCGCGCGCACGATGCGCCCGCCGAGCGCCGCGCCGATCGCCTGGTGGCCGAGGCACACGCCCAGGATCGGCAGCTTGCCGGCGAAGTGCTGGATCGCTTCGACGGAGATGCCGGCCTCGTTCGGCGAGCAAGGCCCCGGAGAAATCACGAGCAGCCCGGGCCTGCGTTCGGCCACGCCTTCCACCGTGATTTCATCGTTGCGATGCACTTCGACATCCGCCCCGAGCTCCCCAAAATACTGCACGAGGTTGTAGGTGAAGCTGTCGTAGTTGTCGATCATGAGAAGCTTCATTCCAAGCCCTCCTCGACGAGCTCGGAAGCGCGCAGCAGCGCGCGCGCCTTCGCTTCCGTTTCATTCCACTCCAGCTCCGGCACCGAATCCGCAACCACCCCCGCAGCCGCCTGCACATAGAGCATCTGGTCCTTGACAATGCCGGTGCGGATCGCGATGGCCACATCCATGTCGCCCGCATAACTCAGGTAGCCGCACGCACCGCCATAGAGGCCGCGCTTGCTGGGTTCGAGCTGGTCGATGAGTTCCATCGCGTGCACTTTCGGCGCGCCGGTGAGCGTACCGGCGGGGAAGGTCGCGCGCAACACGTCCATGTTGGTCATGCCGTCGTTGAGGATGCCCTCGACGTTGCTCACGATGTGCATCACGTGGCTGTAGCGCTCCACGACGAAAGCTTCCGTCACCTTCACCGTGCCCGTCTTCGCGATGCGGCCGATGTCGTTGCGCGCGAGGTCGATGAGCATGACGTGCTCGGCGCGCTCCTTGGGGTCCGCGATGAGTTCCTGCTCCCTCGCGCGGTCGATCTCCGGCGTGGCGCCGCGCGGGCGCGTGCCGGCGAGCGGGCGGATCGTGATCTTCTGCCCCTGGTCCGTGTTCTCCTGCCGCACGAGGATTTCGGGCGACGCACCGACCACATGGAAGTCGCTGCCCGTGCCGTCCGCGCCCGAGAGGTTGTAGTAGTACATGTAGGGGCTCGGGTTGAGCGAGCGCAGCGCGCGGTACAGGGACAGCGGTGATTCCGTGTAGCGTTTCTTGATGCGCTGCCCCACCTGCACCTGCATGAAGTCGCCGGCGGCGATCAGTTCCTTCGAGCGCTCCACCGCCCGCAGGTAGTCGGCCTTCGCGAATTCGCGTTCCGCGGGGAAGCCCTGCGTCTGCTTCACCACGGGCGCGCTCACCGAATACTTCAGCTGCTCCTTCAGCTCGCGCAGCCGCTTCTTGCCGTTCGAATAGGCCTCCGGCTTCGCAGGGTCCGCATAGACGATCAGGTACAGCTTGCCCGAGAGATTATCGATGACGGCCAGCTCTTCGCACTGCAGCAGCAGGATGTCGGGGCAGTGCAGCGTGTCCGGCGGGCAGGTGCGTTCGAGCTTCTTCTCGATGTAGCGCACGGTGTCGTAGCCGAAATAGCCCGCAAGCCCGCCGCAGAAGCGCGGCAGCCCGGGGCGAAGCGCGACCTTGAAACGCTTCTGGTACGCCTCGATGAAATCGAGCGGGTTGCCTTCCGCGGTTTCGACGACCTGGCCGTCGGTGACGACCTCGGTGCGCGCGGCCGGGCCGAATCCGCTCGAACGCAGCAGCGTGCGCGCAGGCAGCCCGATGAAGCTGTAGCGGCCGAAGCGTTCACCGCCGACGACCGATTCGAGCAGGAAGCTCAGTTTGCCGCCGCCCTTGGCATGGGCCAGCTTGAGGTACAGCGAGAGCGGCGTTTCGAGGTCCGCGAAGGCCTCGGCCATGAGGGGGATGCGATTGAAGCCCTGCAAGGCAAGGCTCTTGAATTCCAGTTCGGTGATCACGGGGTGAGCCTCCGGCAGCTCGGGCGGCGCAGGGGGGCGCCGCGATGTTCAGGACGAGGGTGGACTAACGCGCGGACCGGCCCCGCCAGGGCCAGGCTCCCCGGTCGCTGCGACCCATGATCATCTTGCGGTGTATGAACATCGAACGGGCAGTTTAGCGGAAGTCGAGCAGGGCGCCCACTTCCGCCAGCGAATCGAGGTAGCCGTCGGCATCCACGCCGCGGATCGGCTCGCCGTGGTTGTAGCCGTAGGTGACGAGCACGATCGGGCAGCCCGCGGCGCGCGCAGCGAGGGCGTCGTTGATCGAGTCGCCGATCATGAGCGTCTCGACGGGGGCGGTACCGAGGGCTTCGCAGGTCTTCACGAGCGGCAGCGGGTCGGGCTTCTTGCGCGCGAATTCGTCGCCGCCCTTGATCTCGTCGAAGAAATGCAGCAGGTGCTTGGCTTCGAGCAGCGGGCGCACGAACATCGCCGGCTTGTTGGTGAGGCAGGCCAGGCGCATGCCGCGCGCCTTCATCATTTGCAGCGCTTCGATGACGCCGGGAAACACGTCGGAATACGAGCCGTTGATGGCGAGGTACTCGCGCTGGTAACCCTGCCACGCGCGCTCGTAGTAGCCCGTGTCTGCGCCTATGTGTTCGAGCACGCTGCGCACGAGGTGTTCGGAGCCCTTGCCGACGCGCACGCGGATCGCTTCGCGCGAGATGGACGGCAGCCCAAGATCACGCAGGACCTTGTTCAGGACGTAGTCGAAGTCGCCGAGGGTGTCGACCAGTGTGCCGTCGAGGTCGAGCATGGCGGCGCGGATGGGCATATTGAATTACTTTGTATTATGATTCGGCCGCTCGCACTACCACTTCCGCAGTAGTGCAGTGCTCTTACAAGACCCACCCACAGGGAGAAGAAACTTGGTTCCTCCAGCCAGGAAGCGGCGGCTGTTGCAGCTTGCCGCCAGTTTAATCATGCTCACGGCCTTGGCTCGCTCTGCGACCGCCCAGGTCGTCGATACCCCCGGCACATTTGCGGTCAACGCCTCCGGTGCTGCAACGTACTCGATCCCGATTCAGGCACCTCCCGGCGTCGCCGGGCTCGAGCCGAAACTGAGCCTCGAATACAGCAGCCAGGCGCCGAACAGCGCGCTCGGCATGGGTTGGTCTCTGGGAGGCCTTTCCACCATCACGCGATGCCCGCGCATGAAGGCGCTGGATGGGGTGCGCGGCGCCATCGCATTCGACGCAAACGATCGCTTCTGCATGGACGGCAAACGGCTCGTCATGGTCTCCGGGTCCACATACGGGGCTGCCGGGACCGAGTACCGCACGGAACTCGACGTGATGTCGCAGTTGAAGGCATTCGGCGCGGTCGGCACGGGCCCCAGCTACTTCGTTGTGAAGACGAAGTCGGGCCTCACCATGGAATATGGCAACACCACGGACTCGAAGCTTCTCAGCCAGAGCGGCGCCGTCGTGCGAACGTGGGCCCTGAACAAGGTGACCGACGTGAAAGGCAACACGCTCGTCGTGCAGTACACCGTCGCAGCGGACAGGAGTTCCCAGCTGCCACTGTCCGTCAGCTATGGCGGGAATGCCGGGACCGCAAATCCGCTCGTGGTTGCATTCACGTACAGCGGCACGCGACCAGACTCGTTCAAGGGTTACCAGGCAGGCAGCGCCATCGGCATGAACAACCTGCTCACCACCATCACAACGAAGATTGCGAACACGACGACGGTGCGCGAATACAGGCTGGCGTACGAGACGGCAGCGCTGACCGGCAAGTCGCGACTCACCTCGGTGAAGGAATGCGACAGCACTGGCAAGTGCCTCAGGCCGACGACCTTCGGCGCTGTTGCGCAGCAGAGCGGGGACACATTCCTTGCCGTGAAGTCGGGCGCAGCGGTCGCGGGCTCTACAGGGAACTTCGATCGGTTCACCGCGAAGCCAGTGGATATCGACGGAGATGGCATCTCGGACCTTGTCTACGTAGGCAGCGGTTCCTGGGGGTGGGCAGTGTACGCATGGCGAGGGCGTGGCGATGGAACGTTCGCACCATTTGGCCCAGGCGCTGGAATTCCGGCGATTCAGCAAGCCGGCAACTTTGACTCGTGGTCTGTTGATGTCGCCGATCTGAACGGAGATGGCCTCGCCGACGTGCTGCTTACCTACGCGGACGGTTCGGGCGCAAAAGCGTATGCGTGGCGCGGCCGAGGCGACGGCACATTCACGGCTCTCAACAATGGCAATCCCGGACTGGTGCAGAGCGGCAACTTCGCCTTTTCCACGCGGAGAATCACGGATCTGGACGGCGACGGAATCGCGGACTTGGTTTACTCGTGGAGCGGGCCACCTACAGGAACGCCGGAGGGATTCGTCTATGCATGGCGAGGTGCGGGGGACGGCACGTTCACCCCATACAACAACGCCGCGAAAGTAGTCTCTGCGCCTGAAGCCCGCATGTCCGTGTGGGACGTCGTTGACGTGAACGGCGACGGCATCGGGGACATTCTCCTCAGCTGTCCGATTTGCGGCAACGGCGCCACCGTTTTCATTTGGCGCGGGCGCGGCGATGGCACGTTTACCGCGCTCAATGGCGGTGCTTCAGTGATCTCCCAGAGCGGGCAATTCGTCAACGCGCAGACCCGGTATGCCGACATCAACGGCGATGGCGTGATGGACATCGTCATCGTTTCTGCACTGGAATCAGGAGCTACGGCGTATGCGTGGCTCGGCCGGGGAGACGGGACGTTCGCACCCGCCAACGGCGGATTGCCGGTGATCTCCAAGAGCGGCACATCCTTCAAAGACTTCAAGGTCGAAATAGCCGACATCAACGGGGACGGCCGCTCCGACATCATTTTCATGCTGGCAAGCACAGGCGCCGTGGCGTACGCGTGGCTCGGGCAAGGCGATGGCCTGTTCACCGCCATGGCTGGCGGCGCACCGGTGCTCTCCGCTCCAGGCGGCGACCAGTATGCAGGAGGCAGGCCTTTCCTCGTGGACATCAACGGCGACGGCGCACCGGACCTTCTCTACGCAAGCGCCAATGCAGGCGGGCACTACGCCTACGCCTGGAAAAACTCGAACTCTCCAATCAATGACCTGCTGGGCTCCATCTCCACAGGCAGCGGGGCGACAACGCGAATTTCCTACGACAGTCTTTCAGGCGGCACTGCGGTGTACACCAAGGACACGGGCGCCGACGCCGCCACGTATCCGAAGCTTGACCTTCGCGTTCCATCGTACGTAGTGAGTTCTTCCACCTCGAACGGCGGCGCCGGCGAAGTCACCACCCAGTACGCCTACGGCGGCCTCAAGGCAGAACTCGGCACCGGCCGCGGTGTGCTCGGTTTCCGCTGGTTGCGCGCGAAAAATCTCACGACGAATCTTGAGACAACGACCAAGTACTGGCAGAACTTTCCCTACACCGGGATGATTTCCGGAACGGAGACACGGCTGCAAGGCGCCGGAAGCAACGGCTTGCTGAAGACGTCCGGCAGCAGCATGAACTTCGTGACGACGATCGGTTCCGCGCTCTTCGCGTACACGGCGGGCACTTCGGAGGTGAGCTGGGACCTGGGCGGCCAGTCCCTGCCCACGGTGACCATCACATTCACGTATGGCCAGTCGCCGCAATTCGGCGACCCCACCAACGTGACGGTCGGCATCAACGATGGCAGCACGGAAAGCACGGTGAACGAGTACTTCCCTGCCGACACGACCAACTGGGTCATCGGACGGCTGAAGAAGACCACCGTAACGCGCAGCAAGCCCTGAAAGGATCCCGCAACATGACATTCACGCCATTCGCGCGTGCCGCCGCAGGCTTGGCCGCATGCACCTTGTTCGCCGGCGCCTCGGCCGACACCATCGTGCGCACCACCAGCTATGAGATCGATGCGCTCACCGGTTTGCGCACGAAGGAAACCATCGAACCTTCCACACCGAACAACTGCCTGGCCACCACGTACAGCTACGACAAGTTCGGCAATCGGCTGCTCTCGAGTTCGGCGATCTGTTCCGGCGCGACGGGGACCTCTACGTTCAGCGCTACCGCGGCGAGAGCGACGAATTGGACGTTCAGCGCCGACGGGCGCTTTATCGCCACCGTCAGGAATCCCGCGTCACAGACGGACACGCGGACCTTCGATGCCCGCTTCGGCACGCTTACGTCCCAAAAGGATCCGAACAACCTCACCACCCAGTGGACGTACGACGGCTTCGGCCGCAGGACTCGCGAGTCGCGGCCCGACGGTACATACACCACTTGGGACTACCTGCACTGCACCGAATCCGGCGCCGCATGTACCAGTCCGGCCGCGTGGGTTCTCGTGCAGACGCCGTATGCAAGCAACGCAGTTGCTTCCGGCGCGGCAAAGCGGACGTACTACGATGCCGCCGGCCGAGTGGTTCGCGTGCAGACGGCTGGCTTCGACGGCAGCGGCGCAAACACGACGATCCTGCAGGACACCAGATATGACGCTCTCGGGCGCATCTCGGCGAAAACCGCTCCGTATGACCCCGGCGTGACCGGCGCACAGTGGACCACGTACTCGTACGACGCCCTCGGCCGCATCACGCGCGAGACCAGGCCCGAGCCCGGAGCGTCGAACGGAACTGCCGCGACCACCACGGAATACCAGGGACTCACCACGAAGGTCACGAACGCCCGGAGCCAGGTGCGCACGACCCGCCGCGATTCGCAAGGGCAGGTCGTCGAAGTGAGCGGAGACCCGGCCTATGCAGTCACCTCGACGTACAACGCCGCGGGCCAGTTGGTGCAAACCAACGCGGGCGGGGTCCTCACGCAGATGACTTACGACATCCGCGGCAACAGAAAGACAGTCGCCGACCGCGCCTTGGGTTTGTGGGAATACGAATACAACCCCTTCGGCGAGCTGGTGTGGCAAAGCAATGGACAGGGCAAGACCACGACACTGGCGTACGACCTGCTCGGGCGAATGACGAAGCGGACGGAAGCCGACCTGGTGAGCGACTGGTCGTGGGACAAGAAGCTAGATGGCACCACGTGCGGGGCGGGTATCGGCAAGCTTTGCGAAGCGAAGGCGGACAACGGCTATCGACGCACTCATACTTATGACACGGCGGGAAGGCTCAGCGCCACGTCCACGGCGCTGGACACCACCGCGACCTTCACGCTCACTTACGACAACGCGGGCCGCATCGCCAGCACAACCTGGCCGACGGGATATTCCGCCGCCTACACGTACTCGCCTCTTGGCTATCTGAGCAAGATCACCGGCGGCGGCACGGCTGCATTCCCCCAAGCCACCTCCATGCAGGTCAAAGGAATGACCGCGCGCGGTCAAGTGGACCAGTTCGTTTACGGCAGCGGGATCGGGACCGGCCGCACCTACGAAACCGGCGCGGGCCGGCTCATGTCGCAAGCCATCGGGACGCCCGCCAGCCCCAGCATCGCGACGTGGAGCTGGACCTATGACGCGCTGGGCAATGTGGGCAGTCGCTACGACTCCCTCGGCGCCGTCATGGAAGTGATGGCCTATGACCAGGCCAACCGGCTGACCAAGGTCACAGCTTCGGGCGGCTCGGTGTCCGGCCTTCAGAACACGCAGGCGATGTACGACGTGCGCGGCAACATCGCATATCGCAGCGACACGGGCAAGTATGCCTATGACGCGCAGCGCCCCGATCGCTTGACCGGTGTGACTCTCGAAACCGCCGCGGGCGCGAGTGTGGCCAACACAGGCACGCGCAAGCTGACGTACGGCTACGACGATGCGGGCGGCAAGAGCGTGGGCGGCGTCACGCTCGGCAACGGCAACCTCACCTACACCTTGAGCCAGGACGCCGCCAACAGCCGCAACACGGTGCGGTGGGAGACGTACACCAGCTTCAACATGCCCAAGGACGTGAAGTGGGCGAACGCCACTTCCACGACAAGCCCCACGAGCTTGCCCACGACAGCCGAGCGCACATTGAGCTTCGTCTACGGTCCCGAGCACCAGCGTGTGAAGGAAGTCGTGCAGCTCGGCTCGGGCGCTCCCGCAGCCTACAAGGCGGGCACGACCTGGTACGCGCACGGGGAAGACAGCCTGGGGCTCTCCTACGAAAAGGAGGTTCGCACTTCGGGCCTCGTCGAGAACCGCCACTTCCTGCGCCTGGACGGCCAGGTGTTCGCCGTGTTCGTGACGCGTACCGGCACGCTCGGCACGCTGCCCGCGACTGCCACGCAGTACATCCACACGGACAACCTCGGAAGCATTGTCGGCGTCACGAACGAGTCGGGCGGCCTGGTCGAGCTGATGGCGTACGACCCGTGGGGCAAGCGCCGCAACACCAACGGGACGGCCGACAAGCTCGACTCCCTCGTTCCCGCAAGCACGGACCGCGGCTACACCTTGCACGAGCACCTCGATGAAGTCGGGCTGGTGCACATGAACGGGCGCGTCTACGACCCGGTGAGCGGGCGCTTCATGAGCGCGGACCCTTACATCCCGGACCCGAACAACCTGCAGGCGTACAACCGCTATGCGTATGTTCAGAACAACCCGCTGACGCTGACGGACCCGACAGGCTACAACTGGGAGCCGTTCTCGCCATCGGGGTCGACTTACTTTGGTGGTGGCAGCTCGTTTTCGACGAGCATCTTCGATCTGAATCCGCTGACGGCAACGCCTTTGCTCGCCGGCTCACCCGGTGGACTGAGTTCCGCGCTCGGGTCGATCGGCACGCTGAACGGCGGCTTCTTTGGCGGCCAGAGTGGCGGGGTGTTCGGGCTTGGAGGAACGACGGCTTCCCCATCCGGTTCCAGTTTCGCCGGGGACTTCATGCGGGGATGGAATGGCAATGTGTCGGTGATGGATGGCTCGGCTGGGAAATCCTGGACGCAAACCGCAGGATCCTTCGTCCGAGCAAACCTGCTCGACCTCCCGTCGCAGGTGCCCATGCTGGGCGGTTTCTGGGACTATGGTCGGGCAGCTCTTAATGGGGACGGCCCAGGCATGCTCATTGCAGCTGGGTCCGTGGCGCTAGATGTCGCATCGTTCGGAACCGCCGGAACCGCGTTGCGGGCTGAGAAAATTGCTGCGAAGGCGATTCCGCAGGTCGCCGATACCAAGCTCGGAAACATCGTGCGAGACCTGTACAAAGGCGCGAAGATGCCAGCCCCTGTTGGCACGGGTAGCACGGCGGACGCAATTCGTAGTGAGCTTGCTACAGGCCTTCCAACCGCCGGTCGCTTCCATTCCCAAAAGGGTGCTCAATACATCAACGCGCTCGACAACTGGCTGCAGAAGAATCCGACTGCTGCACACTACGATCGAATGGTCGCCGATAGCCTTAAGAATGACCTAGCGAGCGCATTGGGGAGAAAATGACCTTGACCAGCAATGAGACGTTCGTCGAAACAGCTGTCGCTGCTGTCCCCGAGCTACGCGACATATACGAGGCTCATCTCGCGGATAACGGGACCTTGCTGCCGCACGTGTTCATGGGGGACCTCACTCGTTACACCTTGCAGATCGCGCGGAGCGTCGATTGCATACACGTCGTACGACGAGTACTCGTCCTCATCGAGGAAGGACTTCGATCGTCGGACGACGACGTTGTCAACCTAGTCGCTGTGTCCTTCGTAGAGAACTTGTGCGGCGAAGGGGACGCGTTGGCGGCGCTCATTCCCTTGATGGGAGAAGCGACACGCCGCGAACTTGCGGCCATGTGTGGCATTGACTTGGCAGTGCAATCGTCGCACGTGCGGAAGTAGACGGATGACAACATACGCCTTGGCCCATGCGCTGACCCAATGCAGTCGAGGCCGCTTGTTTGGAAAGCGCAACCATGCTGCTCCCACGCCCCCACGGCAACAGTCATCCTTCCAGCTGGACCTCTCGGCAGGCGCTCCACTTCAAAAGGTGCGCAGCGGCCGTCCCCTAGCTGTAGTCGCTGAACCGTTCCCCGAACTCGGTCCGCGCACCTTCGGCGTTCCTCTGGAGAGAGGCGAGTCACTGGACAGCCCATTCATCGAAACTTCCAGCGAGCACATCCTCGAGATTCGCGCGCTGCTCTCGATGGATCAAGTCGCCTCATGCGAACTGCTCGTCTCCGCGTCAACCGCGGAAAGCGACGCTTGGACGCCGCTTGCTCGCCTGCATCTCTCGCCCGGCAGGCGCGATGCCGAACTGCGCGTCTCCCTGCAAGGTCTGACGGGACCCCTGCGCTTTCGCGTGGGCGTTGCCGCACCGAGGAAGGGACGATGCCTGCTCGCCTTGTTCAGGGTATGCGCTGCGCATGAAGTCGGAAGGACGAACGCGCTCACCGGCTACGAAGCACGGCTCTCGAACGAGATGGGGCACTTCTCCGCGACGGCGTACACGCACGCGCTGTATGGCGACGCGACCCATGAACCCTGCGGCGAGAACACGGTCTCGGCGGCGGGAGCAGTCATTGTTCAGCAGCCTCCGCAGCGGCGCCGCTCAGACCTGCATGCGCTCGCGATGCGGAGTCTCCAGACGCTCGCACCCGTCGAAGGCGAACTCGCTTTCAACTACGCGTTGCGCGCGCTGCAGCACCTGCTGCCGGTGCCGCCCCTCACTTTCTTCTCGCGCATGCGTGAACTCGGCGTCGCTAGCCCCGCTCGCATTCTTTCGATCATGGCGGGGGCGGCTCGGGTGGAAGAAAGCCTGCTGCAGCATTGCCCGGGCGATGTCGAACTGACGCTGATGGACGCCAGCGCGTGCCTCATCGAGCGTGCCGCGGAGCGATTCAGGTCGACGCGCCCTGGCACGAGGGTGAACTGCCTCGTCGGCGACGTGAACAAGGGCCTTCCCGGCACGGGCGAGTACGACGTGATCATGTGTGTTTCCGCCCTGCACCACGTGGCCGACATCGAAACAGTCCTGGCGGAAGTCAACCACCGGCTGGCCGACGAAGGCGAGTTCTGGAGCATAGGTGAGCAGATCGGCAGGAACGGCAACAGGCTGTGGCCGGATGCATACCGGGCGGCGAACGAGGTCTTCTGCAGCTTGCCTGCGCACCTGCGGCGCAATGCGCATTCGGGTCAGGTCGATGCGATCCTGAGCGACGCGGACTTCTCCGCGGGTTGCTTCGAGGGCATCCGCAGCGAAGAACTCGAAAGCGCGCTGGAGGCTCATTTCCTGGCGGATCGCGTCTTCAAGCGCAACGCTTTCCTATGGCGGCTGGTGGACGCCACCTACTGCGACAACTTCGACCTCGGCTCGATTGCGGATGTTGCATGCCTGCGTGAAGTCGTCGCCGCCGAGGCCGTGCACTGGGCAATGGGCGGGCGATCGACGGAGCTGCATGGAATCTATCGGAAAAAGCGGCTGCTCATCGCGCCGTAGGCGCCGCGCTTCCGACCGTCGTCGGTGCTCCGAGCGCCGCCTTCCACACCGCGCGCATGCTTTCCGGCGCACCAGCGGATGGAAGCGTGCCAGTCCGGTTGGCGCCCTGGAATTCCCAGTGTATCGATGCGCCGTCGCCCTTGAGCGCCTCGGTGATGCCGACGCATTGCTGGAGGCTCTGCACCTCGTATTCGGCTTGCGCCGTGCGTGTGCTGTCATCGAAGGTGAGCGCAACCAGCTTGCCATTGCCTTCCACACGCTCGACCGACGCGAAGGCCGGACTCCAGTCCGGGGGAAGCGCCGCCTCCTTTGGCGCGCTCTCCCGCTTCAAGGCTTCTGCCGCCTGTGCCGAAAGCCTCTGCGCCGACAGGCGCGCGATCTCGGCATCGAGACTGCGCAGGGACGCATGCACCGGGCGCTGTGCGACAACGGTCGCGGTGACCATCGCCACCGCGAGCGCTGCGGTTGCAATCCAGACCACAAGGGTGCCGCGCGTTGAACGCGCGAAGTCGATGTGGACCTTCTTCATGCGACCACCGACCAGCAATCGTCCCACGCGGTCTTCCGCTCCGCCTCTTCAGGGGGAGTGAATCGAAGATGCACGCTGGCGGCCGTCGGCAGACCGAGACCGACTCGCATGCGGCGCAGAAGCGGGTCGGGATCGAGCCCGAATCCGCAGGGGGCGCTCGAGCCACGCAAGCCTTTGCCGGCAGCGTCGCTCACCATCAGGGTCAACCCGTCGGTGTCCTGGACGAGCAGCGAGGACGCGGCGGACGATGACGCCAGCTCCGTTGCGCAGCACCACGCCGGCACGACACGGGAAAGCCGCAGTGAATGCCTCCGGCTCCAGACTCCTATGGCCTCGCGATCATCTCGCAGCATCGGCGCTGCCACCTGAGGTTGGGCCGGATCAAACTCCACGTGCAGACTCGATGGCGCCACCACCATGTGCCGCGCACACGCGGCGCCGGCGAACAGCAGGCGCTCCTTGAACTTGCGAACGGTCGGCGGATATTCGACGCAGACGAGCGGCGACACTGCGCAACCGAGAAGCACGGCCACTGCTGCGCCGCGGGCATCGAGGTCCATGGCCCCGAGCGTTTCCTTCAGCGGCTGACCTTCCGGCCGGCCCTGCCGCAGCACGCGTCCCGGGCTCGCGGCGACGACGAGGTTGCGTCCAATGTAGAGGCGACAAACTTCAGATCGGACCGACCACACGGCGGATTTCCTCCAGGGAAGTCTGGCCCGATGCAGCCCACTGCATCGCGCATGAAACGAGACTCGCCTCCTGTTCGTACAGAGATCGCTTCATCTCGGAAACCGTGGCGCGACGCACGATCATGTCGCGGTGCGAGTCGCTGAGATGGTGGATCTCAGCCACGACAAAGCGCCCGCGGTAGCCGGAACCCCGACACGCGGGGCAGCCGGACGCAGAGGAGAGGCTCTCGGGAGGCGGCAATCCGCAGCGAGCGAACAGCGTCCGTTCCTTCTCATGCACGACCCTGCGCGTCGCACACCGATCGCAGAGCCGGCGCAGCAGGCGCTGCACGACCACTCCGTTCAGCGCGGACGCAAGCGCGAACGGATCGATGCCGAAATGCTGGAATCGCCCAAGCACGTCGAACAGGCTGTTCGCATGCACGGTGGTCATGACGAGGTGGCCGGTCAGTGAAGATTGCACCGCAATCTCCGCAGTTTCCGCATCGCGAATCTCACCCACGAGTATCCGGTCAGGGTCGTGCCGAAGAATGGACCGCAGGCCCGTGGCGAAAGTCAGCCCCTTCTGCTCGTTGACGGGAATCTGCAGCACGCCCGGCAGCTCGTACTCCACCGGGTCCTCGATGGTGACAATCTTCTCGGCTCCGTTGTTCACCGCGCAGAGCGCCGCATAGACGGTCGTCGTTTTTCCGCTGCCCGTCGGTCCGGTGACGAGGAGCATGCCATGCGGCATGCCTGCGAGCGCGGCGATGCGCGCCGCCACGCCGGACTCGAAGCCCAGCGAGCCGAGCGTGATTCCGTCGCCGTCACGCCCCAGACGTGTCTTGTCCAGAAGACGCAGCACGGCGTCTTCACCGAAGATGCTGGGCATGATCGATGCGCGCAGGTCCACCGCCTTTGCTTCGGCGCCCTCCCAGCGGATACGGCCATCCTGCGGCCGTCGCGTTTCCGTGATGTCGAGTTGCGCCATCACCTTGATGCGGGAAATCACTTGCTGCGCCCGCTCGCCGTCATGCAACTGCTCGCCCTGCTCCATCACGCCGTCGAGCCGGTACTTGACGAGAAGTCCGCTGCGGCTCGTCTCGAAGTGCACGTCCGATGCGCCGTCGGCCTGAGCACGGGCAATGGCTCCATCGACGAAGGCCACCACGGGAGAGGCAGCGTCGTGCGGCCGCAAGCGCGCCGCGACGCGGCTCAGCTGGCCCTCGCGCGCGAGCACGACCGTCGCAGCCGGGTGTCGTGCAGCCTGCGCGGTCGCAAGAGCATCCCAAGGGTCGGCGCAAAGGAACATGGAACGATCCCCATCGCGAAGAAGCGCGGCGCACAGATGTCCGCCTGCATGCCAATGAGACTGCTCGATGTGGGAACCCTCGACGCGATCGTCCTCCATGATCGTCACCGCATGGCGCTCATCGAGAGCAGCGCGCAGCTCGGACAGCGGCAGGCCCGTCTCGCGCACGATGCCCGACCACAGCTTCTCGGAGCTCGTAAGCGTGCGTCGCGCACGCACGATCGCCGCGTCGAGTTCTTCGCCAGCGTGAGGCACTGCGTCCAATTCATTCATCTCAGTCTCGTCGCCATGTCGAAGACGGGCAGGTACATCGCCACCACGATCCCGCCCACCAGGGTTGCAACGCCGAAGAGCAATGCAGGTTCCACGATGCGCGTCGCACGTTCGATAAAGCTGTCGAAGCTCTCCCGATGAAGCGTTGCGACTGCTTCGGTCGCCAGATAGAAATCTCCCGTGCGTTCTGCAGCGGCCATGAGCCGCCGGTCGATTTCATCGCACACGGCGGCGCTCGCGAGCGCCGCCGACACAGGCACTCCGCGGCTGACTGCTTCTCGAGCCGCGCGAAGGGAGTCGGCGAGCTCATGCGCGGGCGTCGACCGGGCCGCGATCGCCATCGCCTCGACGAGTGGGTAGCCGCCTCTCAGAAGAAGCGCGATGGCCTGGTAAGTCATCGCGAGATGGAAATCACGGATGCTGGCGCGGATCCACGGCACGGACACAGCGACCAGGTCGAGAAGACGCGCTGCCGCGCCCGAAGCAATCAGCCAAACGGCAAGCGCCGTCGCAGCGCCCATCGCCAGGAATGACAGAACCCGATGCTCTGCAACCCACACACTCGAACCGACCACAGCGCTCGTGACGAGACCGCCTCTGCCGCCCAGCCCGTGATACATGCGTGCGAAGTTCGGCATCACCACCGCAATCAGGAAGACGCAGATGGCGAGGCCCAACGCGCTCACCACAGCCGGATAGATCGCCGCGCTGGTCACTTTGCGCCGCATGGCCTGAGCCATGTCGTCGAACCGCAGGTATTCGTCGATGGAAGCGACAAGGCTGCTGGTGCGTTCACCGGACTTGACAGCTGCAACCAGGACACCAGGCACGTGCGGAATCGAAGCGAGCGCGCTCGACAGGCACTGTCCCATCCGGATTTGCTCGAGCAGAAGCCCCGAAAGCGTGGACTGGTGCGCCGCCTTCGCAGCATGCTTCGAACATAGCGCATCGAGCGCCTCTACCACCGTCATTCCCGCGCGCAACAGGCTGCGGAGTTCGCGGCACCACAGCGCATAGTTGCTGCGACGATGCGTCGTCGGATTCATGTGCTTCGCCCTCGCGTGCGCCCGTCGGGAGGCGTAAAGACGAACTTCCACTCGCAGTAGCAGTTCGACCCCGGGAGGTTCACGCCCTTCCATCGAAAGGCGGCTGTACGCAGGGGAGTTGCGGTACTCCTGCTCGCAACGCCCGCGATGCCGCCATCCGGCGCCCGAAGGAGCTCCCATTCGCCACCTGCCATCGGGTCCGCATACAACTCGCGCAGGTGCCTCTTGATGGACACGAAGCGAGGGTCCTCGAGAAGATCATCCAGCCGTCCGGGGAACTCCTTCACCTGGCCCGGAGAATCCGCGTAGTAGGAACCGATCGCCTGCACGAAGGCATCGCCGGCTTGCAGGAGCCGCAACTCACGCTGTCGCTGCGCGCCCAGCGCTATCGACTGCATCACCGCGTGCGAGGCGAGGCCGAGCAGTGTCGTCGCCGCAAGGACGGCGATGAGGGTGAAGCCGCGAGGCCTCCTACCAATCCGCGAATGCAGAGCCATCCGAAGCCTTTCCCGACGCGCCGCTCTTCACGTCGAACACTTTGCCGGCGGCCGCGCCCGCGGCGGGTGGCGGCGAAACCAGGACCCAGGTGTCGGCTCGCTGCGTCATCGGGTCCTGCGGCACCGCGCGGATGTATCGGACGTGAACGAGTTCGTTGAGGCTGTCCGGATACCGTCCCTTGTCCTGGAAGAACTGGTCGATCGACGTGCGCAGCCCGCGCAGGTTGTGGCGCAAGGCGACTTCGCGCGCTTCGTCGACGCGGCTCATGTAGTTCGGCACCACGATGGCGCCGAGCACGGCGAGCACGACGAGAACCACCATCAGCTCGATCAGCGTGAAGGCGCACTGCGCGCGGCGGAGAAGAATAGCCATGGCAGCCTCACCACCGGCTGTAAGGGGTGCCGTCCAGTGCCGTAGCCGATGACGCCGAGTGCACGTCGAACACGTCGGCGCCAGGAGCCGGCCGATCGGGCGGCGAAGCATGGCTTCGCAGCCTCCATGTCTGCACCGCGGGGGCGGCGGGATCGGCGAATGGGTCGCGCGGCACGCTGCGCAGGAAATGGAGCCGGCCCGCTTCGCCAGGGACGCCCACGCGCTCTACGCCTTGTTCGAGAACTTCGAGGTTCGGCGGATAGCCGGACTCGGTCCTCCTTGCAATTTGACCGCTTTCCACCGCCGCCTTGTAATCGTCGAGGGCATGGCGCAACTGCCAGAGCGCCTCTCGCAGTTCCTGCTCCTTGCGCGACACCAGGGTAGCCTCGGCCACCGGCATCAGAAGCGCAGCAAGGACGCCCAGCACTGCCAGCACCACCAGCAGTTCGATCATCGTGTGGCCGATCGGGGCCTTCGCGTATCTCTTCGCGTCTCTCATGGGTCGGCCTTGAACCGCAGTGGCTCCAGCTGGATCGCAGGCGCAGCGTCCCCACTCGCGATCGGCCGTACTGCAGACGCGCGCAGTTCCACGGGGGTGTTCGTCTTTGCCTTCAGCCGGAGTTCAATCAAAGGCAGGTCGCCGCGAACGCCCACGGCATCGCTGCGGAGGACGCCCACTGAAAGCTTCCCCTCTTGCGCGTCGACCGAGTGCGTGAAGCTCGTGCGTGCCCCCCCCTGCGAGAAGAAGCCACCCTCCTGCACGCCCAGGACTTCCACCGACTGCGGGGAGAAGTTGATCTCGAGCAAGAGACCACGCAGCGCCACGTCCGTGGCGAGCTGAAGCGGGACTGCGAGCACTTCGCCCACTCTGACTGGTTCCGGACTTTTCCAAACCAGTGTCGGCGTTGTCGTGCCCGCAGCGGGAACGGCGCGAGCAACCGGGGGTTCGATCGACTGGGGCGGTGCCTGGAACCAATCGCGCAGCCTCGGCGAGTTCTCGGTGCCCACCCGCAGGCGAGCCTCCGCGACCTCGGGCCGCGTTGCCTTTCGCAGAATGCGCGGCGTAATGGCGAGCATCAACTCGGTCCGCTGGGATTCATCCTTCGTGCTTGAAAAGAGCCTGCCCGCAATCGGCAAGTCACCCAGTCCGGGAATGCGCGAGGCGTTGGTTCGATCGTCATTGCTGATCAAACCTGCAAGCACCTGTGTTTCGCCATCGCGCAGCCTCAGCACGGTGGACGCGTTGCGAGTGCCGACCTGGTAAGCCACCGACCGTTCGGTCCTCACCGAGCCAGCGATGGCGCTCACTTCGAGCGCCAGCTTGATGGTGACTTCGTCTTCGACCGATACCACCGGCTCCACGTCGAGCTTCAGCCCAACGTCGAGGTAGCTCACGTTCTCGGAGATCAGGCCTGTCGCGGTCGCAGTGGATGTCACGACGGGAAAGCGGTCGCCGATCACCACTCGCGCCTTTTCCCGGCTCTTAGCGCGAATGCGTGGGTTCGCAAGAATGTTGAAGTCCCCTGCTTCCCTGCGCAGGTTCAGCACGACGTTGCCTATCGCGATGCCGACGCGCCCCGAGTCGATCCGACGCAGGTTGCCGAGCGTCAGCGCGCCCTCCGGCCCGGGCAGGGGCGTGAGCGTGACGGAATTCGGGAGCGCCACCCCCAGCTCCGTGAGGCGATTCCGCTTCACTTCGAGCACTTCCACTTCCAGCATCACTTCAGGGTCGCCGAGATCGTGCAAGGCAACGAGCCGCTCCGCGAGTTCGACGACCTCCGGGGACTCCCGGATGGCTACCATGTTGGTTCTCTCATCCACGAATGCCTCCTTCACTCGGAGCATCGAACGGAGGAACTGCGCCGTGGCCTTGGCGTCGGCGTTCGCGAGGTGAAAGACTCGCACAACCTGCTCCTGGTGCTCCTTGTGCTTTTCCGCCGTGTTGGGGTAGAGCAGCACGGACTCTGCGTCGATCACCTTCACCGAAAGCAGCGCGGCATTCGCCACCAGTTCGACCGCTTCTTCGACGGCCGTGGCCTTGAAGAACAAGGTGAGAGGAACCTCCGGCTTCACATCGCGATCCAGGATGAAGTGGAGCCCGCTCGCCTTGGCGAGCAACTCGATGGCCGCAGCGAGGGGCGCTGCACGCAAGTCGAGTTCGACGGGTCGCCTCTCCTTGAGGCGCGGCCGAAGCGCTGCGAAGCCGGCTGCTGCAGGCAACTTCGGCAATGCGGCGAGTTGCTGGGCGGCACGCGTGTCAGCGGCCTTTCGCTCTGTCATCGAGCGCGCGGAAAGCTGCGCGGCCCGCAACTCCGCGTCGTAAGGATTCAGCGGCACGGCGGCGTCCAGTTCCTTGAGCGCCTGCTCGGTGCGGCCTTGACGATGCTGCTCCAGCGCATGTTCGCGCGCCCATTGGGCGCATCCGCAAACCAGGGAGGCCGCGATGACCGTGACGAGCAGGTTCTTCATCGGATCTCGAACCCGGGTGCCGGCGCAGCGAGCGAAGCGCCACTCACCCCTTCCGCAGGCGCGATTCGATAGCTGTTCGAAGCCGCGCCACCTTCAGCCGTCAGAAGGACGGCCAGAAAGCGGTCCGCATAACGCACCGACCCCGCTTGGCGCGCGGGTACAGGGGGCGCAGGGGGCGCAATGGGTGCCGGGGCGAGAGCCTCGGCACTGGCCGCCACGGCAGGAATGGGCGGAGTACCTGAAGGCAAGGGTGTCGGGACGGCCCGCGGCAAGGTGCCGAACGGATCGCTGGTGCGTTGTGCAACCGAGGGCAGTCGAGCGTCGCCCACGGGGACTGAAGACAGCAGCAAAGCGACCGTGCTTTCGGGCGCTTCATCCCGGGTGGGTGCGCGAGTGGAGAACTGAGCAAGGCGCAGTCCTGGCTGGAGTTGCTGCAATTCGGCGAGCCACTCCCTGACAGCCCCGTATTCACCCCGGGCCGAAACGCCGATGCGGCTCCCACGGGTGTAGTCGAGCGACACGACCCGCACCGACCGGTGCAATGCCGCCGCCTCGATGTCTCTGGCGAGTGCATCGTTTGTCGGTATCGCAGCGAGCGGAACACGCGCGCCTGCAATCCCGGATTCGATCGCAGTCTTCTCGCGAAGCTGCGCAGCGGTGACGGACCGCGCACGTCGCATGTCCATGAGCTGCGACTGAGAGACCACTCCCCATGCAGAAAGGCCGCCAAGGAGTGCAGCACCGACGCAGCAATGCACCCACAAGGGCCACCGCACCGGCGACACGGAGAGAAAATGAAGTGCGATGCGCAAGAGGATCGGCTCCCAGAACAGAGGGATTCGACACTCGCTGGCTGCCGTCCCGGTGCGGGAGCATACCAGAAACTAGTTATTACGATTTAACTTTTACCGTTGACTAACGCTTTGGTGCAGGCTCCTCCGCGGAGCGGGACCAATGCCGGTGCTTCGCGATGGCCGCGATGAAGTCCTGCGCCAACTGGGCGCGGGTCGTCGGATCGTTGCGACCCACCACGATCCCTTGCCCTTCGCATTCGATCCCGAACGGCTTCAACAACTCCGCCGATTCGCCGATCAGGCAGATTGCCTTCCCGTGCCGATACGCCTCCAGCAGGAACTGCAGCGCCTCGGGGCTGCGCTGCATCGCCTGTGCGGACGCCGCGCCGCCGGGCACCAGCACCGCGTCGAACATGACCGAGGGCATCGCCTGCACCGCATGGTCCACCGCCACCTGTTGCCCCGACGACGAAGCCACGACACCCGGGCACGCCGCGACGATGCGCGTGATCGCCCCCGCGTCGTGCAGCGCCTGCGAGATGGCCTTGTACGCACCCAGCTCCACGCCTGCGGCCACCAGCACGGCGACGCGCCGCGTCTGGATGCCATTGGCGCCGTGCTCGAGACTCAAGGAGGGAGAGGACTCGAGCCCCAACTTCGCCCGTGCCTCGCGGAACCCCGCGCGCCCCGCCGCCGCGCGCGGGTCTGGCGCGTCGATGCCCAACGGCTCCGCCACCTTGCGCGCAAGCCGAGCATCGACGTGTGCAAGGTTGTCCACCACGCGCTGCCGCACCGCGAGGGTCTCCACGCGCAGCAGCTCGAACTGGAACGCGCTCACGATGTGTTCCTTCTCCGCCGGGCCCTGCGAATTCCAGAACAGGCTCGCCTGGCTGAAGTGATCGTCGAAGCGCGCGTGCCGCCGCCGCGATTTGTCGGCCTCCAGCTTCTCGCCCTGGCTCTGGAAGCCCTGCTGCCCGCCGTCGGCGCGGTACTCCGAACCGGTCGCGAGCGAATTCGGTTCGTACGACACGCGCCCCTTCGCGATCGCACTGCGCCCCGTCCCATCGCGCTGGAAATTGTGGAAGGGGCACACGCTGCGGTTGATCGGCAGCTCGTGATGGTTGGGCCCGCCGAGCCGCGAGATCTGCGCACCGGAGTACGAGAGCAGCCGCCCCTGCAGCAGCGGGTCGTTGCTGAAGTCGATGCCCGGAACGAGATGCCCCGGGTGAAACGCGACCTGCTCCGACTCCGCAAAAAAATTCTCCGGGTTGCGATTCAGCACGAGCTTGCCGACGATGCTGACCGGCACCATCTCCTCCGGCACCAGCTTGGTCGCATCGAGCACGTCGAAGGGCAGGCTCTGCGCCTTCGCGTCGTCGATGATCTGCAGGCCCAGCTCCCACTCGGGAAAGTCGCCGCGCTCGATCGCTTCCCACAGATCGCGCCGATGAAAATCCGGGTCCTTCCCCGCGATCTTCTGCGCTTCGTCGAGTGCCAGCGCATGCCGCCCCAGCTTCGGGCGCCAGTGAAACTTCACGTAATGCGCTTCGCCGCGCGCATTCACGAGGCGAAACGTGTGCACGCCGTAGCCGGCCATCATCCGCCAGCTGCGCGGCAGCGCGTGGCCCGACATGAGCCACATCAGGGCGTGGGTCGTCTCGGGCATGAGAGAAGCGAAATCCCAGAACGTGTCATGCGCGCTCGACGCCTGCGGCATGCCCGAGTGCGGCTGCGCCTTCCATGCGTGCATCAGGTCAGGGAACTTCATCGCGTCCTGGATGAAGAACACCGGCATGCTCGCGCCCACCAGGTCGTAGTTGCCCTCGCGCGTGTAGAACTTGACGGCGAAGCCGCGCAGGTCGCGCACCGTGTCCGCCGATCCACGCTCCCCGGTGGTGGTGGAAAAGCGCACGAACACCGGCGTGCGGCCGCCCACTTCCTGCAGGAAATCCGCCTTGGTGTACTCGACGAGCGGCTTCGTCAGCTCGAAGTAACCATGCGCGCCGGCACCGCGCGCATTGACGACGCGCTCGACGATGCGTTCATGTTCGAAGTGGGAGAGCTTCTCCCGCAGCAGGAAGTCTTCGGCGAGCGTCGGCCCGCGCAGCCCCGCCTTCAGCGAGTTGTGGTTGTCCGCGAGCACCACGCCATGGTTCGTGGTGAGATGGCTTTCGGGGCCTTGCGTGAAGGCGTCGAGCTGCCTGTGCTTGGCGGCAGCGGCGTCACCGGCCTTCGCCTTGCGCGAGCCGTCCGGTCGGGACTGCGGCATTCAGGAAGCTTCCAGGTCCAGGGCCCTGTCGAGCACGCGAGCCACGGTGGCGAGCGCAAGCGCTCCGGCGGCCCCTGCGGCGCACCACACCAGCCACTCCGAGAGCGCGGCCAGCATTTCCATGACGATTCTCCTTGAACGACTGCCTGTTGATTTGCCCTCGATTGAAGCTCGACCCTGCAGAGTCAACCGTAGCTTGGCAGCGGGCGAGTTCGTGGGTGCGTGCCGTCACCCCATGTAGGAAGCCGCCTGCGCAGAGTTGATGAAATCCGCCTCCTACCCAAAGGCCGAGTACGCGCCTACTCGCACATCGGCGCAGCGTCCCCACGATCGGAGGATGCACAAGGATCGAACACAAAGCCACGGCAAGGACCGGCAGGACACCATCCCGCAACAAGGCGAGCGCCAGAAGCCATCACTGCGCCAGCCGAACGAGCGCGACGAATCCTCGGACAGCCAGCAGCGCGCCGAGGCCAGCCAGCAGCGCATGGGCAGCGTGGCGCACGAGAGCATGCAGCGCGGGCAGACCGACACCGACAAAGGGCCCGTGCTGGACGCCACCTACGAGAAGCTGCGCGAGGGCACAGGCCGCCCCGTGAAACAGCTGCGCCGCTGATCCTGCGAAAGCCTCAGGCGAGCGCCTTGCGCATGGCCTGCACGACAGAGGCGTAATCGGGTTTGCCGAAGATCGCGCTGCCCGCCACGAAGGTGTCCGCGCCCGCATCCGCCACGCGGCGGATGTTCTCCACCTTGATGCCGCCATCCACTTCGAGCCGGATGTCGCGCCCGCTCGCATCGATGCGCCTGCGGGCGTCTTCGATCTTGCGCAGCGCGGAGTCGATGAAGCCCTGGCCGCCAAAGCCGGGATTCACGCTCATGATGAGGATCAGGTCGATGTCGTCGATCAGCCAGTCGAGCACGTCGAGCGAAGCGCCGGGGTTGAAGACCAGCCCCGCCTTGCAGCCGCGCGCCTTGATCGCCTGCACGCTGCGGTGCGTGTGCGTGGACGCGTCGGGGTGGAAGCTGATGTAGTCGGCGCCTGCGTCCGCGAAGGCCTGCGCGAGTTCGTCCACCGGCTGCACCATCAGGTGCACGTCGATCGGCACCGCCGTGCCCGACGCGGTTTTCGCGTGGGGCTTCAAGGCCGAGCAGATCATCGGGCCGAACGTGAGGTTGGGCACGTAATGGTTGTCCATCACGTCGAAATGGATCCAGTCCGCGCCGGCCGCGATGACGTTGCGCAGCTCTTCACCGAGCCGCGCGAAGTCCGCGGAGAGGATCGAAGGCGCGATGCGGAAGGTGGTGTTGCTCATGGGGGAATTGTCGCAAAGCCGCTGTTGCACTTTGCAAACCGCGTAGCGGCTACCATCGCGCCCATGGCGAAATACCAGTTCCAGGTGCAGGTCGTGCCGCACTACCTGCCCGATCAGTCCTCGCCGGAGCAAGGGCTTTACAGCTTCGCGTACACGATCACCATCACCAACAGCGGCGAGATCCCCGCGCAGCTGATCGCGCGGCACTGGATCATCACCAATGCACTGGGCCAGATCGAGGAGGTCAAGGGCCTCGGCGTCGTGGGCCACCAGCCGCTTCTGAAACCCGGCGAAGCGTTCGAATACACGAGCGGCTGCCGCCTGCGCACGGCGAACGGCACCATGCGCGGTTCGTATTTCTGCGTGGCCGAAGACGGTGAACGCTTCGAGGTGGAGATCCCCGCCTTCGTCCTCGACGACGGCGAGCGGCGCGTGCTGCACTGACCAGCCCCACGACAGCGCGCTCGTCCTACAGGCGGTGCGCTGGCTGATCCGTAAAGTCCCGCGCATGGATCAAATCATGGCGATCTGGGCCGAGTGGCTCAAGCCCTCGGCCGGGTTGCCTACCGTGCAGTGGTCGCTGCTGCTTGCGATCGCAGCCGCGGTCGGCCACCTGCTGCAACGCTCCACTGGACTGCCGAAGGTCGTGGGCTACTCGGTCGTCGGCACGCTCGCCGGCCTCGCCGGTTTTTCCGGCGCGGTGTGGCCGCTGCAGGGCGTGGCGCTTTTCCTGCTCGAGCTCGGCGTTGCCGTCGTGCTCTTCGAAGCCGGCGGCCGCATCCCGCTGCGCTGGTTCCGCCACAACCCGATGGTGCTGGTGCAGAGCCTGCTCGAGTCCCTGCTGACCGCGGTTGCAGTGAGCTACGCGCTGCGCTGGCTCGGCGTGCGTGCGGGCGTGGCCGAAGCTGTCGGGCTGGTTGCAATGGCCGCGTCCCCCGCGGTCTTGAGCCGCGTGATCCTCGACACGCGCGCCGCGGGCCCCGTCACCGAACGCGCGATGACGCTCTCCACATTGGGCACGTTCTACGCGCTGACGCTCGTCGCTGCGAAGGCGGGCATCATGCACCGGCCCGACCATGACCTCGGCGAGCTGCTGTATCCGGTGCTCGTCGTCCTCGGCGTCTCGTTCGTCGTGGGCGCGCTGCTGGCGCTCGTGATGCGCATGGCGCTGCGCGTGATGAGCCCGACGAGCGAGAACACCTCGATCCTGCTCATCGCCCTCATCGCGGCCGGCACGGCACTCGCCGCGCAGTTCGGCGGCTCGGCGCCTCTCGCTGCATTGCTGGGCGGCCTCATGCTGAAGCAGCTCAACCCGCGGCCCTGGGCATGGACGCGCCAGCTCGACACGGCGACCACGCTGCTCACGATGCTGATGTTCGTGCTCGTGTCCGTCGTCGCCGCGAAAGCGGAGTGGAATCCTGCAGTCGCCGGCTTCGTCGCGGCCCTCGTGGTTGCACGTCTCGCCGCGAAGGTCGTGGGCGTCGAGCTGGGGCACTGGGGCAGCGGCATCGACGCGCGGCAGGCCTTCTGGACGGCGTGCGCGATGTCGCCGATGTCGTCGATCGCGATGCTGCTCGTGCTGCAGTTCGTGAACTCCTCGCTCACCCTCGGCCCCCGCATCGCGAGCATCGCGCTGCCGGCGATCCTGCTGCTGGAAATCATCGGCGCGATCGCCGCCACCTTCGCCATCTCTCGCGCCGGCGAGAGCAAGCAGCCGTGGCCGCTGCACGCGGCCCCGCTCGAGCCCAAGCCGGAGGAAGCGCATGGATAGGGGCGTGGAAGAACGCACGCAAGCCGCCGCGCCGCCGCCTGCGCTGGAGCCATTCCAGCAGTCGCAGGCACTCTCGCTGGGCGTCGAGCTGGAAGTGCAGCTCGTGAACACGCACGACTACGACCTCGCGCCGTTCTCCGACGAAATGATCCGGCTCATGAAGCGGCTGCCGCTGCCGGGTTCGGTGGTGCCGGAGATGACGTCGTCGATGCTCGAAGTCTCCACCGGCGTGTGCCACTCGTCCAGCGAGGTGCTCGGCCAGCTCACGATGCTGCGCGAAGGGCTGGTGAAGTGCGCCGACAAGCTCAATATCGCGGTGGTCGGCGGCGGCACGCACCCCTTCCAGCAGTGGCACGAGCAGCGCATCTACGACCGCCCGCGCTTTCGCCAGCTCTCCGAGCTGTACGGCTATCTCTCCAAGCAGTTCACCGTGTTCGGCCAGCACGTGCACATCGGCTGCCCCGATGCAGATGCGGCGCTGCTCATGCTGCACCGCATGTCGCGCTACATCCCCCACTTCATCGCGCTCTCGGCCAGCTCGCCCTACGTGCAGGCGCAGGACACGCAGTTCGATTCGGCGCGCCTGAACTCGGTGTTCGCGTTCCCGATGTCGGGCCGCGCGCCCTTCACGCTCTCGTGGGACGAGTTCGGCAGGTTCTTCTCGAAGACCACGCGCACGGGCGTGGTGAAGAGCATGAAGGACTTCTACTGGGACATCCGGCCGAAGCCGGAGTACGGCACCATCGAGATCCGCGTGTTCGACACGCCGCTCACCGTCGAGCGCGCGACGGCGCTCGCCGGCTTCGTGCAGGCGCTCGCGGCGTGGTTCATCCACGAGCAGCCCTTCCTGCCGCAGGAAGACGATTACATGGTCTACACGTACAACCGCTTCCAGGCGTGCCGCTTCGGGCTCGATGCGGTGTATGTGGAGCCGGAAACCGGCGAGCACATGCCGCTGCGCGAACACATCGTGCAGACGATGCAGCGCATCGATGGGCACGCACAGGACGTGGGCGCGACCACCGCGATCGACATGCTGCGCCTGTCGGCGGACAGCGGCGCGAATGAGGCGAGCTGGCTGCGCGAGACGCATGCGCGCGAAAGACTGCTCGCGGAGATGGTGCGGCAGGCGGCGCTGCGGTTCAGGGGCTGAAGTATCCTCGCCCCATGGGCGAATTCGACCTCATCGCGCGCTACTTCGGCCGGCCCGCCAGGCGCAGTCCGCTCGGCGTCGGCGACGATTGCGCATTGCTGCAGCCGGCAGCCGGCATGCAGCTCGCCGTGTCTTCCGACATGCTCGTCGAAGGCCGGCACTTCCTCTCCACCGTCGATCCCTTTCGCCTCGGCCACAAGTCCCTCGCCGTGAACCTGAGCGACCTCGCCGCCTGCGGCGCGAAGCCGCTCGCGTTCACGCTCGCGCTGGCCCTGCCGCAGGCCGACGAAGCGTGGCTGGAACCCTTCGCCCGCGGCCTGTACGCGCTGGCGGACCAGCACGACATCGAACTCGTCGGCGGCGACACCACGCGCGGCCCGCTCAACATCTGCATCACCGTCTTCGGTGAAGTGCCCACTGGCAGTGCGCTGCTGCGATCTGGTGCCAAGCCGGGCGACGAGGTGTGGGTGAGCGGGCATGTCGGCGACGCGCGCATCGCGCTCGAAGTCTTCCGCGGCACGATGCAGCTTTCGCCGGAGGCGTTCGAAGCCGCGCGGCGGCGCATGGAGCAGCCCGAGCCGCGCATCGCACTCGGCCTGGCGCTGCGCGGCATCGCGAGCGCGGCAATCGACATCAGCGACGGACTCGTGGGCGATCTCTCGCACCTGCTGCGGCGATCGCATGCCGGTGCGCGCATCGACGCAGCCGCCGCGCAGTCGCTGCTGCTGCTGGGACGCGAGCACATCGCGCAAGCCGAAGCGCGCCTGGACTTCGTGCTCTCCGGCGGCGATGACTACGAGCTGGCGTTCACCTCGCCGGCCACTGCGCGCAACGATGTCGAAGCCGCGGGACGCGCGGCGGGCACACGCGTCACGCGCATCGGCACCGTCGAGAGCGAGCCCGGGCTGCGCGTCATCGACGATGCAGGCAAAGTGATGCTGCGTCGCTTTGCTTCCTTCGACCACTTCGCATGACGCACGCGACGCGGCTGCTTCCCGCCTGTTGCATCGTGCTGCTGGGTGCCTGCGGCGCTTCGATCGCGCTCGCCTTCCCCGCGCACGTGACGCACGTGACCGACGGCGACACGCTGTGGGTGCGTCCGCTCGCCGGCGGCGCGCCGCGCGCAGTGCGCATCGAAGGCATAGACGCGCCCGAGATCTGCCAGCCCGGCGGTCCGCAGGCGCGCGAAGCGCTCGCCACGCTGATCGAACACACGCAGGTGGAAGTGATCCCCGGCCGCTCGGACGACTTCGGCCGCACACTCGCGCACCTCGAAGTCGCGGGCCGCGACATCGGCAGCGACCTCGTGCGGCAGGGCCACGCCTGGTCGTATCGCTACCGCCACCAGACTGGGCCGTACATCCGCGAAGAAAAGAAGGCGCGGCATGCGCAGCTCGGCCTGTGGCATGCGCCGCATCCGATGGAGCCGCGCGTATTCCGCCGATGGCATGGCCCCTGCGAACGCGGGGAGCAGCCGGAGTGAACCCGCGCGCACGCCCCGATGCGCGCTTCCTGCTCGCGCATCCCGCGCACCTCATCGCACTCGGCTTCGGCTCCGGCCTCTCGCCCAAAGCGCCGGGCACAGTCGGCACCTTGTGGGCGTGGCTGGCCTATCTCGTGCTGCAGCGCTGGCTGGACGCGTTCCAGATCGGCGTGCTCATCGTCATCTCCATCCCCGTCGGCTGGTGGGCGTGCAAAGTCGCCGCGGCGAACCTGCGCATCGCCGACCCGGGCAACATCGTGTGGGACGAGGTCGTCGCCTTCTGGATCATCCTGTGGCTCGTGATGCCGGCGGGATTCCTCGCGCAGCTCGTGGCGTTCGGCTTGTTCCGCTACTTCGATGCGGTGAAACCCGGGCCCGTGGGCTGGGCCGATCGCATCTTTCATGGCGCGGGCTGGCGCGGGGCGTGGGGCATCATGTTCGACGACCTGGTGGCTGCGTTCTGCGCGTTGCTGGTGATCGCAGTATGGACTCGATGGTGGACGTGATGCACGAAGAACTTTGCCGCGCACTTGCGGAGCATCTCAAGCAGAAGGGCTGGATGCTCGCCACCGCGGAGAGCTGCACCGGCGGTCTGATCGCCGCGGCCTGCACCTCGCTCGCGGGATCGAGCGACTGGTTCGACCGCGGCTTCGTCACCTACTCGAACGAGGCCAAGGTCGATTCGCTCGGCGTCGATGCGCAGCTCATCGCGAAGCACGGCGCGGTCAGCGAAGTCGTCGCCCGCGCGATGGCCTACGGCGCCGTGCGGCATTCGCGTGCGAGCGTCGGCATCGCGGTGACGGGCATCGCGGGACCGAGCGGCGGCAGCGCGGAAAAGCCGGTGGGCACCGTGTGGTTCGGTTTCATGGTGGACGGCATCGTCACCAGCGAGACGCGGCGCTTCGACGGCGATCGCGGCGCAGTGCGCGAGGCCACCGTGGGCCATGCGCTGCAGCGCACGCTGGAACTGCTCGCGTGATCTTCATGCCGGCAGCGCCTGCCGGGTCTCCACGCCGAACGGGGCCAGCTTGCGGGCGAGCCGCAGCACTTCCTTGTCCTTGCTCAAGAGCAAAGCCCCATGCGCAACTGCGAGGTCGATGAACTTCTGGTCGTCGGTGTCACGGCACTTCACGGGTGCCACACCGTCCGGCGCAGCGACGACGTCGGCGTGCGCTTCGAATGCGGCAATCACTTCCTGCGCTTCCGGTTCGCGCTTCAGGAAGTTGGGATAGGCCAGGACGCACTGCAGCTCTTCGCGCATCGCAGTCGTGGCGATCCAGCGCAGCGACCACGCCTGCAGCGCGTCGCGCAGCGCGAACGTGCGCGGGTCGCGGAACACCAGCAGGTCGAGCACGACGTTGGTGTCAAGGACCAGCGGGCGCATCTTCCTGCGGCTTGCGTGCGCTGCCCTTGACCATGTCGAAGCGGAAGAGCCGGCACTCGATCGGGCCGTTCCACATCGGCACGCGGCGCGACTCCTTCAGGCGCATGCGCGTGGGGAGCTTGAGGTCGGGCGAGAGCACCCACGCGCTCCAGTCCGCATAGTTCTTCTTCCAGTGCGCGGCGAGCTGCGCGAAGAAGTCGCCTTGCGTTTCGCTCTGCGCCGTCTCGCGCCCAGCACGGCTGCGCGCACCCGCCACACCGCCGGCCTCGATGCGTTCTCCATACGGCGGATTCAGCAGCATCACGCCCGGCGTGTCGGTCGGTGGCATGCGCTGCAAGGCGTCGCCGCCGCGGAAGTTCACTGCATCGCCGACACCGGCACGCTGCGCGTTGCGGTTCGCGAAATCGACCATGCGGAAGGCGACGTCGCTGCCGTGGATAGGCACTTCGGCCCTGCGCTCCGCGGCGCGCGCCCCCTCGCGCAGCGCGCTCCACGCACGCGCATCGAAGCCGCGCAGTTTTTCGAAGGCGAAGCGGCGCGTGGCGCCCGGCGCGATGTTGCAGGCCACCTGCGCCGCCTCGATCGCGATCGTGCCGCTGCCGCAGCACGGGTCGTACAGCGGCACCTCACCCTGCCATCCGCTCGCGGCGATCATTGCCGCGGCGAGCGTTTCCTTCAGCGGCGCCTCACCCTTGTCTTCGCGCCAGCCGCGCTTGAACAGCGGCTCGCCCGAGGTGTCGATGTAAAGCGTGACCGCATCGGCCGTGAGGTGCGCGAACAGGCGCACGTCGGGCCAGCGCGTTTCGACGTCGGGGCGGAGTCCGGACTTGTTGCGGAAGCGGTCCACCACCGCGTCCTTGATCTTCAGCGCAGCGAAATTGAGGCTCTTGAGCGGGCTGTGCTGCGCCGTGACCTCGATCTTGAACGACTGCTTCGTCGTGAACCATTCTTCCCACGGCACGGCGGAGGCGACTGCATACAAGTCCTGCTCGACGCGGTAAGGCTGCTGCGTGAGCTGCACGAGCACACGCTGCGCGATGCGTGTGTGCAGGTTCAGGCGCATCACGGCAGCGATGTCTCCGCGCAGCTGCACGCCGCCGCGCAAGGTGCGGGCCTGGTCGGCCCCACCGATGCGCGCGAGTTCCGCGGCGAGGAATTCCTCAGCGCCGCCCGCACAGGGAAGGAACAATGAAAAGCTCACAACGCACGCCGCAGGTTCGCGGGCGCGATCCGCAGCGCCTCGCGGTATTTCGCCACCGTGCGCCTTGCGCATTCGATCCCCTGCTCCTTCAGCATCTCGGAGATCTGGCTGTCCGAGAGCGGCTTTTTCGTGTTCTCCGCGCCGACGAGCTGCTTGATCAGCGCGCGCACCGCCGTGCTCGATGCGTTGCCGCCGGTCTCGGTGCCGAGAGCCGAGCCGAAGAAATATTTCAGCTCGAAGGTGCCGAACGGTGTGCTCATGTACTTGGCGGTGGTGACGCGCGAGATGGTGGATTCGTGCAGCCCCAGTTCGTCCGCGATCTCGCGCAGCACCAGCGGCCGCATCGCGAGTTCGCCATGCACGAAGAAACTCTTCTGACGCTCCACGATCGCGCTCGACACGCGCAGGATCGTGTCGAAACGCTGCTGGATGTTCTTGATGAACCAGCGCGCCTCCTGCAGCCGCTGCTGCAGCGCCTGGTGTCCCTCGCCCTTGTGCGACTTCAACGCGCCGGCATACACGTCGTGCACGCGCAGGCGCGGCATCACGTCGGGGTTGAGCTGCACGCGAAAGCGGGCGTGCGCACCGCGTCCGACCTTCGTGACGAGCACGTCGGGCACGATGATGTTGCGCTCCACGTCGGCGAAACGGCGGCCCGGCTTCGGCTCCAGGCGAGTGATGAGGCCGATCGCGCCGCGCACTGCCGGTTCGCTGCAGCCGCACAGCTGCGCGAGCCGCTTGATGTCCCGCTTGGCGAGCAGCTCCATCGGCTGCCTGCAGATCGAGAGCGCCGCCGCGAGCGCATCGGCATCCACCTCTTCTTCGTCGATCAGGCGCAATTGCAGCGTAAGGCATTCCGCGAGCGAACGCGCGCCGACGCCGGGAGGGTCCAGGCTCTGCAGCAGGCCCAAGGCTACCGTGAAACGATGCACGAGTTCTTCGGCCTGCTCCTCGTCGCCGGGCAAGAGGTTTTGCGCGAGCCGGTCGAGCGGCTCGTCGAGATAGCCGTCGTCGTTGAGCGACTCGATGAGATAGCGCAGCGCCGCGCAGTCCTCGGCGCACAGGCGCAGCGAGAGCGCCTGGCGATGCAGCGCCTGCTGCAGCGACTCGTGGCCGCGCGCTAGATCGGTCGCATCCACCTCTTCTTCATCCGCGCCATTGAGCTTGCGCGCCGGCGCGTCGCCGCCCCACTCGCCGTCGTCGGCCACCACTTCGGTGGTGCCGTCGCCTTCCCAGCCCGGTGCTTCATGTTCGTCGTGGGACGATTCGAAGTCTTCGCTCGCCGTTGCGGACTGGCCCGCTTCGACTTCGCGCTCTTCGCGCGTGACCGTCGTGTCCGCGGTCGCCGGGCCGAACTCCTCCGCTTCGTCGTGGTTCACTTCCAGGAACGGGTTGTCGTCGAGCATCTGCTGCACTTCCTGGCTCAGCTCCAGTGTCGACAACTGCAGCAGCCGGATGGACTGCTGCAGCTGCGGCGTGAGTGCCAGATGCTGCGAAACGCGCAGCGAGAGTCCCTGTCGCATGGCCGTGTTACGTGGGCCGGAGCGCCGCCGGGCCGCCGCACGGGAACCCCAGAAAATTGCAGCGCAATTTTCTGGGGACCCCGCAAGGCGCGACAGCCCCCTCGGGGGGCAGCGCATTACACGCAGTGAAAAGCGTGGGGGCCATATTCACATGCGGAAGTGTTCGCCGAGGTACACGCGGCGGACGTCCGCGTTGTTCACGATCTCGGAAGGCGTGCCCTGCGCGAGCACGTGGCCTTCGCTGATGATGTAGGCGTGGTCGCAGATGCCCAGCGTCTCGCGCACGTTGTGGTCGGTGATGAGCACGCCGATGCCGCGCGACTTGAGAAAACTGATGATGCGCTGGATCTCGATCACCGCGATCGGGTCGATGCCCGCGAAGGGCTCGTCCAGCAGGATGAAGCGCGGCTGCGTGGCCAGCGCACGTGCGATCTCCACGCGCCGCCGCTCGCCGCCGGAAAGCGCGAGCGCGGGCGAATCGCGCAGATGCTCCACGCGCAGGTCCTGCAGCAGCGCAGTGAGCCGCTTCTCGATCTCCGGGCGTGAAAGCGGCTTGCCGTCGGCGCCGCGCTGCAGTTCGAGCACAGCACGCACGTTTTCCTGCACGTTGAGCTTGCGGAAGATCGACGCTTCCTGCGGCAGGTACGACAGGCCGAGACGCGAGCGACGATGGATCGGCATGTGCTCCACCGCGCGGCCGTCGATGGAAATCTCGCCCGCGTCGGGTCGCACCAGGCCCACGATCATGTAGAACGAAGTCGTCTTGCCCGCGCCGTTCGGCCCGAGCAGGCCCACCACCTCGCCGTTGTCCACGGCGAGCGAGACGTCCTGCACCACCTGCCGCCCGCCGTAGCTTTTCTTGAGGTGCCGCGCTTCGAGGCGGCTCACGGCCGCCGCCGGGGCTGCCCGTAGCGCTGCGGCCTCCGAATCGCCCATCAGCGGGGTTCTCCGCTGAGGCGGGTGGTGGAACGCAGGCGCGTGCCCGATGCAGCCGCTGCGGCAGCAGCAGCCGCCTGCGGCGCAGGCGTTGCCGAAGCTGCGGCGCGCGGCGCCAGCGTCGCACGCACACGCCCGCCGGGCGTCGCCGGCGCTCCACCGGCCACACCGCCGTCGACGTTGAACACGTCCGTCGTGTTGTCGTAGGTGATGACGCTGCCGGTGATCTCGTCATTGACGGCCGTGCCGCGCAGGCGGCGCATCTCCGCGGTGCCGATGAATTTCACGCGGTCGGCCTTGCCGTCGTATTCGATCGTCTGGCTCTCGCCTTCGATGAATTCTTCCAGGCCTTCACGCTTCTGCCGGAAGAAGGCGCGCTTGCCCGGCTCGGCGGTGACGGTGCCGAACTGGTAGCCCTCCGGGTCCTGCTTGACCTCGACGCGCGCACCGCGGATCACGATCGTGCCCTTGGTCACCACCACGCGGCCCGTGAAGACGCTGACCTGACGCAGGTCGTCATAGCGCAGCGCGTCCGCCTCCACGTTCATCGGCTTGTTGCGGTCGGCCTTCTCGGCGCTTGCAGGGGCCGCGCCGAATGTGAGCAGGGCGGCGAGCAGCAGGGGAGCGTGTTGTTGTTTCATGGGAGGCACGAATCTTGCTGGCATTGTAGCCAGCGAACGCTCCCGCACACCGGAAGCGAAGGCTTATTTGCCCTGGCGGACCTGCGAGACCAGGTAATCCGTCACCAGCAGCGCGCGGTCGACGCTGCCGGCAAGGTCGCCGTCGATGTAGTAGCGGCCGGCGATGCCCAGCGCGGGCACGCCATCGACCTTGTACGCGTCCTGCAACTGCGCGGCGCGGCGCGCCTTCGTCGAGATGCTGAACGAGTTGTACAGCTCCACGAACTTCGCGGTGTCCAGACCGTTCTTCTGCGCGAACGCGACGATCTGCTCGCCGCGCGCCGTCGGCTGCATCTGCATGTGGATCGCATCGAACACCTTCTGGTGCAGCTCGTCGAGCTTGCCCATGGCCTCGAGCGTGTAGAAGAGCCGCTGCTGCGGCACCATCTCGTCGCGGAAGGCCGCCGGCACGCGGCGAACGAACACGTCGGGCTGCTGCCGCTTGATCCAGTTCACGAGCTTGGGCTCGAACGCGAAACAGTGCGGGCAGCTGTACCAGAAGAACTCGATCACCTCGATCCTGCCCGCAGGCGCCTCGGTCGGCAGCTGCTTGTCCAGGCGGCGGTACTCGCGCCCTTCCTGCGGGGCGCCCTGTGCGAACACGGCGGCGGGCAGGCCGAGCGCGGCAGCGCCGATGGTGCACGCCAGGCCGGCGGAAAACTCGCGTCGATTCATGAGAGACAAACTCCTGCTTGTTCCGGTACTGCCATTCAGGCGCTCCTCTTCAGCGCTGCACGCGCACGAGCGCGGTCTCGAAGCCGCCCGCGTCGAGCTTTTCCTTCTGGCGGTCGGCCTCGTCCTTCTTGTCGAACGGGCCCACGCGCACGCGGAACACCTGCCGGCCGGACTGCTCGCGCTCGGTCACCTTCGCCTCGATGCCCATCAGCGAGAGCTTCGCGCGCTGGGACTCGGCATCTTCCGAGGTCCGGAAGGCGCCGGCCTGCACGAAATAGATGAACGGGTCGCCGCCCGGACCGGCGGTATTCGCACGGGCGGCAGCCAGGTCGCCGAGCGGGTCGGCCGGTGGCTTGATGCGCGCGGCTTCGGGTGACGACGCCTTGGTGGCGGCCGACGCGGCGCCGAGGCTGGGCCGCCCGCGATCGTCCTTGTCCTTGCCGTCCTTGCCGTCCTTGTCCTTCGCGTCTGCGTCGCCGAGCGATCCCCCCGTGCCCGGTGCCGCCTGGGGCCGCGCGGGATTCTTGCCGTAGAGCGCCGCGTTCGGGTCCCAGTCGCGGTTCTTGCGCGACTCGGCCGCGTCCTGCTCCGCGGTGCGACCGCCGCCCTTGTTGAGAAAGGGCACGGGCACCTTCGTCACGTACACGGCCACCGCCAGCGCAGCGGCGAGCCCCAGCACCACCCCGATGATGATGCCGACGATGACGTTGCCGCGCTGGCGTCCTGCCATGTTCATGTTCATGTTCACATCTTCCGCGGGGCGCTCACGCCCAGCACGGACAGGCCATTTTGCAACACCTGCCTGCACGCGCTCACCAGCGCCAGCCGGGCCTTTTTCACGGCTTCGTCGTCCACGAGGATGCGTTCGCTGTCGTAATAGCTGTGGTAGGCCGCCGCCAGCTCGCGCAGGTAGAAGGTCACGTCGTGCGGCGCGAAATCGGCCGCGGCGGCCGTGAGCATTTCAGGGTAGCGCGCGAGCAGCAGCATGAGGTTCAACGCGGCAGGGCTCGTGAGCGACGACAGGTCCGCCTGCGCGAGCGATGCTTCGTCACCGCCCCACGCCGCTATCACCGAGCAGATGCGCGCGTGCGCGTACTGCACGTAGAACACCGGGTTGTCGTTGTTCTTCTGCACGGCGAGGTCGACGTCGAAGGTGTATTCCGTGTCGGGCTTGCGCGAGAGCAGGAAGAAGCGCACCGCGTCCTTGCTGGTCCAGTCGATCAGGTCGCGCAGCGTGACATAGCCGCCCGCGCGCTTGCCGACCTTCACTTCAATACCGTCCTTGATCACGCGCACCATCGTGTGCAGCACGTAGTCCGGATAGCCCTGCGGGATACCGAGGCCCGCGGCCTGCAGGCCCGCACGCACGCGCGCGATGGTGCCGTGGTGGTCGGTGCCCTGGATGTTCACGACCTTGGTGAACCCGCGTTCCCACTTGCTGATGTGATACGCGACGTCCGGCACGAAGTACGTGTACGTGCCGTCGGACTTGCGCATCACGCGGTCCTTGTCGTCGCCGTACTCGGTGCTGCGCAGCCACAGCGCGCCGTCCTGCTCGTAGGTCTTGCCGGCTTCGACGAGCCTGCGCACCGTCGCATCGACACGGCCGTCGGTGTACAGGCTCGACTCGAGGTAATAGTTGTCGAACTTCACGTCGAACGCCTGCAGGTCGAGGTCCTGTTCGCGGCGCAGGTACGCGACCGCAAAGCGCCGCATGCCCTGCAGGTCTTCGACGTTGCCGCTCGCCGTCACGTCCCTGCCGTCGGCGTGCACGGTCTTCTTCGCCAGGAAGTCGTCCGCGATGTCCTGGATGTATTCGCCGCGGTAGGAATCTTCCGGCCACCCGGGCATGTCGGGCTTCAGGCCTTTCGCGCGCGCCTGCGTCGAACGCGCGAGCGTCTCGATCTGCACGCCCGCGTCGTTGTAATAGAACTCGCGCCACACGTCCCAGCCCTGCGTCTCGTACAGGTTGCAGATGGCGTCGCCGAGCGCCCCCTGCCGGCCATGGCCCACGTGCAGCGGCCCCGTCGGGTTCGCCGAGACGAACTCCACCATCATGTGCCGGCCATGGCGCGGCTGCGTGCCGTAGGCGTCGCCGGCCGCAAGCACTTCTTTCACCACGTGCTGCTTGGCGGAAGGCTTCAGGCGGATGTTGATGAAGCCGGGCCCTGCGATCTCGATCGCATCGACCCACTGCTCGAAGGCAGGCGTTGCCAGCAGCACGGACTTCAGCGACTCCGCCACCTGCCGCGGGTTCTGCCTCAGCGGCTTGGCCAGCTGCATGGCGGCCGTGCACGCGAGGTCGCCATGCGCGGCGGCCTTGGGCGACTCGAAAGCGGCCTTCGCCCCCGCGCCGGGCTGCAGGCTGTCGAGCCCGGCCGCGAGCGCTGCCAGGAGATCTTGTTTCACACGTAGCATCGGTCGATTCTATGAGGATGGGTGCACGCGAACGCCGCACCGGGGTCGCAGCGGGGTTGCACCGGGTTCGAGGCTGCTCAGGCGTACTTCTCGAAGGTGGCGCGCGCCACCTCCTTCACGACTTCGATGGCGGCGCGCATCGCCGGGGTGACCGGGTGGTTGCGCGCCGTCGCGAGCACCGAGCGCGCGCGAAAGTTGCCGATGCCGACGCGCCGCTCGGCGAACTCACCGCGCATCACTTCCCTGTACACGGCGTAGCGCGGCAGCAGGGTCGCGCCGCGGCCCGCTGCGACGAGTTCGCGCGTGAGGGCGATGTCGTCGATCTCGTACGCGATCTGCAGCTTCACGTTCGCTTTCGACGCAGCGATGTCGATGTGCCGGCGCAATCCCTGCCCCTGGCTCGGCAGGACGAGCGGCAGGTGCGCGATGTCCGCGAGCTCGACGTGGCCCGCGGAGGCGGGCGGCAGGCGCAGGTCCGCGCGCGCCGCCAGCACGACCGGCACCGAACCCAGGTCCTCCAGCAGCATGGGCGCCGAGAGCCCGATGTCGCTGAGCACGCCGATCTCCACGCGCGCCTGCAGCAGCCATTCGTAGATGTAGCGCGAATAGCCGCTCACGAGGCGCAGGCGCACGTCGGGGTAACGGTCGCGCATCGCGTCGAGCAGGCCGATGCCCGCCGCGGAGAGAAACGAAGGCGAGAGGGCCACGGTCACCGTTCCCGCCGGCCGCGTCTGCTTTTCTGCAAGTCCGGCGACGATGTCCGAATAGCGCAGCACGAGCGGGCGGATCGCTTCGCAGAGCGACTCCCCCGCTTCGGTGAGCTTCACGCCGCGGCCGTGGCGATAGAGCAGCGCCGTGCGGCAGTCGGCTTCGAGCTCCTTGATGCGGCGGCTGATGATCGGCTGCGAGATGCCGAGGATGCTCGCGGCCGACGAGACGCTGCCTGCATCGGCGACTGCGATGAATGTCTCCAGAACCTTGATGTCCATGGCAGCCCTCCGCGCGCGAGACTACCATCGGCGCGCCGCTATTGCGGCTGCACGCCGAGCCGCTGGATCTCCGCGCCGAAGCGCTTGTGGTCGCGCAGCAGATGTCCGCGCAGCGCCGCTGCCGATCCGCCGGTGGGAATAGTGCCTGTGCTGAGCAGCGCCTGGCGCATGGCCGGTTCCTTCAAGGCGGTATTGACAGCCTCGTTGAGCCGCCGGATCGCTTCCGCGGGCGTGCCCACGGGCGCGAAGAGGCCGAACCACGAGCCCGCCTCGTAGCCCTTGGCGATCTCGCGCAGGGCCGGCACCTCCGGCAAGCTCGGGCTGCGCTCCTCGGTGGTGATGGCAAGCGCGCGCAGCTTGCCTTCCGGGCCGAGCTGCGAAGAGAAGCCCCCGACGCCGACCAGGCCTGCGTCGATCTCGCCCGCGATGGCCGCGTTCACCATCTCCGGCCCGCCCTTGTACGGAACCAGCAGGAATTTCGTGCCCGTCATGCTCTCGAGCATGCTCACCGCGAACTGGCTCATGCTGAGCGGCAGCATGCCCATCGTCATCTTGCCGTCCTTCGACTTTGCGGCTCGAACGAGGTCGGCAACGGTCTGGATGTCGGAACTGCGCGGCACGAACACGCCGAGCGGCGCGGTGCCGACTTCAACGACCGGCTCGAACGCCTTCAGCGGATCGAAGCCGATCTTCTTCACCAGGTGGGGCGTGATGGTGAGCGGGCTCGATGCCGAGAAGAACAGCGTGTAGCCGTCCGGCGCCGCGTTCGCGACAGCTGCGCCTGCGATCGCGCCGTTGGCCCCTGCCCGGTTGTCGACGACGAAGGGCTGGTGCAGCTGCCGCGAGAGCGAGTCGGCGACGATGCGCGCGGCCGTGTCGCCCGCGGTGCCGGGCGTGACGCCGACGACGAGCCGCACGGGCTTGGCCGGATACGCGCCTTGCGCGATCGCGGGCAGGGACCGGAACCCCAGCGCGCTCACGGCGGCTGTCCAGATCAGCGCATCGCGCCGGCGGCATTCGATCATGGTGTCTCCTTGCGCCGATCCAGTTTGCGGCTGCGGCGCAGTATGCGGGAGCACTTTCGCCGCAGGAACCGCGCCTTCGACATAGCAGCTTTTCCATTCGCGCGGACCCTTGCCGCGAGGCCTCTTCATGAAGCACATTGCGCCATCGGATTCGAAACTGGAGCTGCATCGCAATGAAAGCCTTTTCCGGCATCCGCGTCATCGACGCGACCCATGTCGTTGCAGGGCCGTATGGCACCTACCTGCTCGCCACGCTGGGCGCGGACGTGATCAAGGTCGAAGCGCCCACGCAGCCGGACCAGACGCGCTCCCAAGGCTCCAGCGTGGACTTGAACCGCGAAGGCATGGGCACCTGGTACCTGAGCCAGAACGGCAACAAGCGGGCCGTGACGATCGACCTGAAGAAGCCCGAAGGGCTCGCCGTCTTCAAGCGCCTGCTTGAGTCCGCGGACGTGCTCATGGAGAACTACCGCCCGGGCGCATTTGCGGCGCTGGGCCTGGACGACGCCGCAATCCGCGCGATCAACCCCCGCATCGTGCACTGTTCCACGTCGGCCTTCGGCCAGACCGGGCCGCGCGCTGCGCAGACGGGCTACGACATGGTGATGCAGGCATCGGCCGGTCTCATGGCGATGACGGGCACGCCCGAAGTGAACCCCGTGAAGATCGGCGCGCCGGTCATCGACTACGCCACCGGGATGTCGGCTGCCTTCGCGATCTCCGCGGCGCTGCTGCAGCGCGAGCGCACCGGCGAGGGCCAGCGCATCGACCTCGCGATGTTCGACGTGGCGCTGTCGCTCGCAGGCCTGCACGTGACGAACCACCAGCTCACCGGCGTCGCGCCGAAGCCGCTTGGCGACCGCGGACCTTATCCGACGACAGGCTGCTATGCCACGCGCGACGGCCTGCTCATGATCGGCGCTTCCAACGTGCGGCAGCAGGAACGGCTGTGGAGGGCGCTGGGCCGCCCCGACCTCATCAAGCAGGGCGAAGCGGTGTTCACCGCCGATCGCGAACCGGAATTCCAGGTGCTCACGGAGATCTTCAAGGCGCGCACGGCGGCCGAATGGGAGAACTTCCTGCAGGACCATCACGTGCCCGCGGCACGCGTGCGCACGCAGGTGGAAGCAGCGCAGGACCCGCAGCTCGCCCATCGCAATGCGTTCACGGAATTGGCGGGTGCCGACGCCGTGAAAGGCGCCGTCAAGGTCCCGGTCGCGCCGTTCCGCTTCGAACACGACGGGCCGGAGGTCAGCGCGCCGCCGCCATGCATGGGCGCCCATACCGATGCCGTGCTGGGCGAACTGGGCTACACCGCCGCCGAACTTGCGCAGCTGCGCAACGCGCGCGCGATCTGAGATTCACCTCATGACCCCCATCCGCTCGCGTGGCGTCGACAGCCACCTGCACATCTTCGACCCCAGGTATCCGTTCATGGACAGCCCGCGCTACGTGCCGCATCCGTCGCAGGTCGGCACCGGCCGCCAGTTCATGGAGGTGCTGCGGACGCACGGCCTCTCGCACGCCCTGCTTGTCGGCGCCGCACCTTACGGAGGCAACAACGCTCCGCTGCTCGACGCGATCCGCGAATCCAAGGGGCGCTACAAAGGCATCGCGCTGATCCCCGACCCGAGCATCCCGGACGCCGCGCTCGAACGGCTGCACGCCGGCGGCATCGTCGGCATCCGCTTCAACCTGGCCGCAGGGCTCGACGAACTGCAGCATCCGGGGGCCGGGTGCCTGCTCGATCGCATCGCGGACCTGGGATGGTTTCTCGATCTCCACTGCGAACAGGACGCGCTGCTGCAGGCGCTGCCCGCGCTGCGCAAGACGCGCGTGAAGCTGCTCATCGACCACTGCGGGAGGCCCGACCCGCACCTCGGGCTGGACCAGCCGAACTTCCGCTGCGTGCTCGAACTGGCGCAGGACGATCGTGCGCACGTCAAGCTCTCCGGCCCGTTCCGCTTCTCCACCGGCTCCGCGCCGTACAAGGATGTCGATCGCTACGTCGCCGCGCTGGTCGAGGCGTTCGGCCTGGAGCGCTGCGTGTGGGGTTCGGACTGGCCCTTCGTGAACGTCGGCGAGCGCATCGACTACGGCCCGCAGCTCGCGTGCCTGCAGCGCTGGCTGCCGGACCCTGCCGACCGCAACGTGGTGCTGTGGGAGACGCCGGCGCGGCTCTTCGGCTTTTCCGACGCTCACCTCCATGCAGCGGCTGCCTGACCCCGACCCCACACGGTTCACGCCTGAGCAGCAGCGGGTCTGGAGCCTGTTCCAGAACCGCCCCGGTGGGGTGCGGCGCGGGCCGCTGGCCGCGTGGCTGCGCTCGCCGGTGCTCGCCGAACGCGCGCAGGCGCTCGGAAGCTTCTGCCGCTTCGACTCCAGCCTTATTCCCCGGCACTCCGAACTCGCGATCCTGGTCACTGCAGCGTGGTGGCGATCGGCTTACGAGTGGAAGGCCCATGCAGCCGCCGGCGCCGCGGCGGGTCTCGACGCGAGTGCACTCGATGCTGTGCGTGAAGGACGTGATCCCGGCTTCGCAGACCCTGCCGACGCGGCCGTGCACGCTTTCGCTTTCGAGCTTGTGCGCACGCGGCGCGTGGGCGATGCGGCTTGGAACGCAGCGATGGCCGCACTGGGCGAGCGCGGCGTCATCGACCTCATCGGCGTTCTCGGTTACTACGCGCTGATCTCGATGACCATCTGCGCGGTCGGCATCGAGGCCGAGGGCGAGCCCGTCACGTTCGGCTGACGCGGCAACCGCCCGTTCACACGAGCAGGTGGTTGGTGACGGCCTGCAGTTCGTCGAAGGAGATGCCGTTGAAGATCTCGGCGGCGCGCAGCCCGTGCGGCGTCACTTCGATCACCGCCAGGTCCGTGTAGATACGCGTCACGCAGCCGATGCCGGTGAGCGGGTACGTGCACTCGCGCACGATCTTGCTCTCGCCCGAGCGGGTCAGGTGCTCCATCAGCACGTAGGTTTTCTTCGCGCCCGTCGCGAGATCCATCGCGCCACCGACGGCAGGGATCGCGCCTTCGGCGCCGGTGTGCCAGTTCGCGAGGTCGCCATTGGCCGCGACCTGGAACGCGCCGAGCACGCAGATGTCGATGTGGCCACCGCGCATCATCGCGAACGAGTCGGCGTGGTGGAAGAATGCGCCGCCGCGCAGCAGTGTGACCGGCTGCTTTCCGGCGTTCACGAGGTCGTCGTCTTCCTCGCCCGGACGCGCCTGCGGGCCCATGCCGAGGATGCCGTTTTCGCTGTGGAGCACAATCTCGCGCCCGGGCGGCAGGAAGTTGGAAACGAGCGTGGGAAGGCCGATGCCGAGGTTCACACAGGCGCCGTCCGGAATGTCCTGCGCCACGCGCGCGGCCATCTGGTTTCTGTCGAGACGCTTCATGCGGCCTCCAGGAACGTTGCCGCGCGGCGCCGCCGCGAACCCTGCGGCGCCACGCGCACCACGCGCTGCACGAAGATGCCGGGCGTGACGATGGATTCGGGGTCGAGCCCGCCGAGTTCGGCCACGCGCTCCACGGAGGCGATGCACACGCGCGCCGCAGCAGCCATCACGGGACCGAAGTTGCGCGCCGCCTTGCGGTACACGAGGTTGCCCCAGCGGTCGCCCGCATACGCTTCGACGAGCGCGAAGTCGGCATGCAGCGGTGTCTCGAGCACGTACATGCGCCCTTCGATCTCGCGCGTCTCCCTGCCTTGCGCGAGCGCGGTGCCGTAGCCGGTGCGCGTGAAGAATGCGCCGATGCCCGCGCCCGCGGCGCGGATGCGCTCGGCCAGGTTCCCCTGCGGCACGAGCTCCAGTTCCAGTTCGCCCTTGCGATACAGGCCGTCGAACACGTGCGAGTCGCTCTGCCGCGGGAAGGAGCACACCATCCTGCGCACGCAGCGTGCCGCGAGCAGGGCCGCGATGCCTTCCACGCCGTTGCCCGCGTTGTTGCTGATCACCGTGAGATCCCGCGCGTTCCTCGCGACGAGCGCGTCGATCAGCGCCAGCGGCTGCCCCGCGCCGCCGAAGCCGCCGATCATCACCGTGGCGCCGTCGTGCACATCGGCGAGCGCCTCGACCGCGCTCTCGAAAATCTTGTCGATCATGGCCGCAGACGATAGCGGGCAGCGGACGCGCAATCGAGCCCATTCGCCGCATATCAGCTTTCTCCTATACTGGCCCGCCCCCGTGCAGTCGAACGAACCGTGGACACGAACCTGCTTTCCAGCACAGTGGGATCCGAAGCTTGGAATTCACGTGACTTGAAGTCGCGGC
>JADMIO010548853.1_pt1 | contig 84077 bp, 77 predicted proteins | sample 8958161 | NCBI WGS metagenome assembly JADMIO01 (sample SAMN16585339, study PRJNA669376) | soil metagenome | isolation source: Crop rotation soil | place: USA: Cullars Rotation, Alabama | collected 2011 | reverse complement strand
GGCACCGCCGGCGCGGTGGTGGTCCGCTCGTCGATGACGCTCGTCGTCGTCTGGCTGCTGCAGATCCCGGGTCTGCAACTCGTCGGGGGCCTGCTGCTCGTGTACATCGCGTGCCGGCTGTTGCGGCCGGAGAAAGCGAAGGGTGACGGGCAGCAGACCGAAGGTGCGGCAAGCTTCTGGGGCGCGATGCGCACGATCGTGGTCGCCGACGCGATCATGGGACTCGATAACGTCCTCGGCGTCGCCGGCGCGGCGCATGGCAGTTTCCTGCTCGTCGTCTTGGGCCTGCTGATCAGCGTACCGATCGTCATCTGGGGCAGCACGCTCGTGTTGAAGCTCGTCGAGCGGCATCCGTCGATCGTCTATCTCGGTGCCGGTGTGCTCGCCTGGACCGCGGTCGCGATGGTGGCCGGCGAGCCGTTGCTGCAGGAAGCGCTCGCGGCCTACAAGCCGACGGTAGCCGTGCTGTACGTCGTGACCATCTTCGGTGTACTGTGGTCAGGATTCGTCGCGAACCACCACCGGCTCGAATCGCGGATCAGCGCACGCGTCACGCGCTTCCGCGGCCGCCGCGATCAGCCCGCCGCGACGACGGCGGAAATTCAACTCGGAGAGCGTGCAATGATGAAGATTCTGTTACCGGTCGACGGCTCGAGCAGTTCGCTGCACGCGGCGCGCCACGTCGTAGCCGAGCTCCTGCGCGATCCGGCGATGGAGATCCATCTGCTGAGCGTCCAGGGTCGCTTTTCCCGGCACATCGCGCAGTTCCTCAATCGCAAGGATCTCGAGCGGTTCTATCTCGACGAAGCGGAGAGAAAACTGGTCGCGGTCCGCCACTATTTCGATGAGCGCGACATTCCCTACATAGCGCACGTCGAGATCGGCCACAAAGCCGAAATCATCGCCCAGATGGCGAAGCGGCTCGGTTGTCACCACATCGTGATGGGCACGGCGCGCAAGAACTCGCTCACCCGCATGTTCGAAGCCTCGGTGACCAACCGCGTGCTGGAGCTGACCACGGTGCCCGTCGAAGTGATTGCAGGCGATGCGATATCGAAGCTCGAGCGCTATGGGATTCCGGCGGCGATCGGCGCCGGTCTCGCGTTGCTTCTTGCCGCCGACGACTAGCAGGTCCTGCGCGCTGCGTGCGCTAGGCTGGGAGCGCCGCCCGTAGCGCCGGGGGTTACTTCGCCTTCGCATCGCGCTCGGTGCGCTTCACCTTATCCTGCGTGGCGCGCGCCTCGGCGAGCTTCGCTTGCGCCCCGCGGTTCTGCGGGTCGTACCTTACGCTCGTTTCCCACAGCCTGATCGCGCCCGCGATGTCGTTCCGGGAAGTCTCGACGCCGCGCTCGTAGTAATCGACCGAAATCGTCTTGCGCAGCCCCTGCGCCCGCGCGGTCCATTCGGGCACCGGCTTGCCGCGAAGGCTAAGCGCCTGGTCGATGAGCATCAACGCCTGCTCGTGCGTACCTTTCTGATCGGCTTCGATGCCGCGGTCGTAGACGACGGAAGCGATGCGGCTCCTTGCCGCATCGTTGCGCGGGTTCGCGTCGACGAACGCGCGAAAGTCGCGCAGTCCGCCGGTGATGTCGCCCGCCTTGAACATCTCGATCGCCTGCTCGATGTCGTAGGATTCGCTCGCGTCGCCCGCGGGCACGGGCGCCGTCGCGCTCCGCCCCGCGTTCGCGACGTTGGCCTGACTCTCGCGCGCCGCACGCTGGGCCTGGCTGGCCTGAATGCGCGCGAGCTTTTGGCGGTCGACCTCGCGCAGCACCTTCGCGGCTTCCGCGTTCTCGGGGTCGAGCGCGAGCACTTTGAGCATCGCATTCGTCGCGCGCTGCGCCTCGCCATTGCGCGCCGCCGCGGCGCCGATCTGAAGGTTCTCGCGAACGCGCTCGCGAACGGCCGCACGTTGCGCGTCGTGCTCCTTTCGCGCCGCCTGGTCGCCGGGGGCGAGCAGCAGAACGATATGCCACTCGCGTGCCGATGACGCGGGATCGCCGGCCTGCGCGTGACGCTGCGCGAGTTGCCGATGCTCGGCGATCGCCGCTGCGACCGCATCGCCGGTCGCGGAGCGCGGCACCGGCGCCGGCGGTTGCACCGGCGCTTCGGCGCACGCAACGCACATGACGAGGCCGCACAGCGATAACCACCTCGGGATGCGCATGTAATCTCGTTATCTGGCCGCGGTGCGCACGAAGGTCTGCAACTTGGCCTTGAAGGTCTCGAGGTCCTCGTTGCCGAAGATCATGCTTCGCCGCAGCATGTACGGGTACGCGAAGAACGGGTTGCCGCCGGGCGTCACCGTGAGCCCGAGCGTAATGCCCTTGCGTGAAAGGAGCTCGGCGACGGTGTCGTTCACGTCGCCGTAGGGATAGGCGTACGCGTAGCTCGACGTTGCAAGGCGTTCCCGAATCAGGTCCACCGGCACGTCGACCTCGCGCCGCAGCCGCTCGCGGTATCTCGCGTCGTTCTCGTCCGGCAGGCGCAGCGTGAGATTCGAGTGCGTCTTGGAGTGCGGCTGGATCTCGATCAGCCCGGAGCCGGAGAGCTCCTTCATCTGCGCGTAGTTGAGTGCATCACCGGCGCCGACGAAATCGCTGTAGAGAAAAACGGTTGCGTGGAAGCCGTATTTCTTCAGGACCGGAAACGCAATGTCGTATGTGGCTCGATAGCCGTCGTCGATCGTGATCACGACGCTTTTTTTCGGCACCGGCTCGCGGCCCGCAATGAAGGCGCCAAGCTCCTTCAGCGTGAGCACGCGATACCCGCTGCGCGCGAGGTAGTCCATCTGCGCGTTGAACGCCGCCGGCGTCACCGTCAGCTTCGACGCGCGGTGGCCGAAGCGGTGGTAACAAAGCACGGGAATCGTCTGGAAGCCCTCTGCGTATACGCCGATCCGATTGCGTTGGACGAGCGGAATGACGACGACCTGGCCCGCACGAATCTGCGCGTCGCCGTTTGCTTCGCTGATCCACCAGCCCTTGCGCGCGTCGCCGAGATAGCGTTGCGCGAGGCTCTCGGCGGTGTCGTCGGCATGCGCGAGGACGATCGCGTACTCATCATCGCGCGCGAGCACGCGCGAGTCCTCCGTCTTCGCCGCAGGAGCGGGCTCGGGCTCGACGGGCCGCGGCGGCGTCGCGCAGCCGTGAAGGAGGAGCGCGATGGCGATCGAGGCGAGCGCCGCGCGCGTGTTATTCGCTCTTCGGTTGCGCCGTTGCGGCTTTGTTCTCATGACGCCTTTCGAGCGCGGCGGCGGTCTCGTCGAAGTCCGTATAGAGCTGCCCGAACTCGTCGTTGCGCTTGTCGCCGATCCGATAGTCGTAATGGCCGTGCGCGAGCTCCTGCAGCGAATTGCGCAACACGCGGATCGGCCCTGCAAGCCGGTGCGCGAGGAACCAGGTGCCGCCCGCGACGGCGGCACTCGTGACGACGGTCAAGATCGCGAGCATCACCAGCATGAGGTTCGCGACCTTCGTGAGGGGCGCCTCGTAGAGGCCGAGGTGAATCTTGCCGATCTCTTTGGACTGGAACAGCGCCGGCGCCTCGAAATCGAGCACCGCGCGGCCGTCGGGCATCTTGTAGCTCTGGACGCTGACGCCCGAGTCGTGGGCTGCCACGGGCTTCGCCTGCGGCGCCTTGTATTGCGTGCCGACCTGTGCCGCTTCGTTGCTGCCGCGGATGACGCCGCGATGATCGACAACGATCAGGTATGGGAACTCCTGGCGGCTCTGCGTTTCCTGGATGAACACGTCGATCGCCGCCCAGTCCTCCGCGAGCAGTGGAACGGCGGTCTGCACGGCGACGAGTTTTGTGAGCGAGCCGCCGTAACCGGTCGCCTGGTCGAGCATCGCCGCGTATTGGCGCTGATAGAGAATCGTTGCGGTGGCCGACATCGTCACCGCGACGAGCGCCGCCATCGTCAGCGCCCAGCGCACGCCGAGCGGAATCACGCGGCTTTTGCCCTTGCGGCGCGCTTCCTCGTCGATTTCGCGGGCGACGCCGATCAGCGCCTGCGCAAGCTGCTCACCGTTTTGATACCGCTTGTCGGGCTGCTTCTTGAGCGCGCGTGCGATCACGCGGCGCAGCGACAGCGGCAGATCGGGACGCAGCGCGTCGAGCGTCGGCGCTTCGGTGTTCGCGATCTTGTAGACGACGCTGATCATCGAGTCGCCCTCGAAGGGCAGGTGACCGGTCAGCATCTGGTAGAGCACGACGCCGGCAGAAAAAAGGTCCGACCGCGCGTCCACGGGTAGACCCTGCACCTGCTCGGGCGACATGTAGTTGGGCGTGCCGAGCACCGCGCCCATCTGTGTCTGGTCGGCCTTTTGCGTCTGCTCGGTCTCGTTGATGCGGCAGATGCCGAAGTCGGCAACCTTCACCGTGAGGGAATCCTTGACCAGCATGATGTTGCCGGGCTTCACGTCCCGGTGGACGATGCCCTTCTTGTGCGCGTAATCGAGCGCGCGAGCGAGTTGAATGCCGATCTCGACGATCTGCCGCGGCGTGAACGTCTTGCCGCCCTTCATCAGATCGGCAAGCGTGGGCCCGTCGACCCATTCCATCGCGATGTAAGGCTGCCGCTCCTCCTCGCCGACGTCGAACACGGTGACGATGTTCGGATGCGACAGGATGCCCGCGCCCTTCGCTTCGCGCAGGAAGCGCGCGCGATACTCGTCGTCCGCAAGGAGGTGCGACTTGAGCGCCTTGATGGCGAGCGTGCGATCGATCTTCGGGTCGTAGGCCTTGTAGACGCGCGCCATCGCGCCTTCGCCCGACATCTCGTCGATCTGGTATCGCCCGACTTCCTGCATGAACTCCCGCCCCGGGTGCGTTCCGTCCCGCGGCGCTGCTTGGCGACGCGGTTATCCCGGCCCCGAGTATGCCAGATCGGTCGACGCGGCTTGCCTTCCGGTCAGCGCGAAGCGCACCGGACGCGCGGTGGCGAGTTGGACGTCGCCAGACAATCGCGGGCCGCGAGACGGTTAGTATCCGCCTCGCGGCAGAGACTCAGGCGATCAGCTGCCTTTCAATTGCGCGCGGATTTCGCCGCCCGGATGCGCAGCGCTGTGCACATTGACGTAGAGCTTGCCCGCCTTGTAGCTCGCGTATTGCGCGTCGGTCAACTTCGCGCCCGCCGGTGCTTCGAACGTGTTGTCGGCAGTCTTGGTGAAGGGAACGATCACCGGTCCGTTCGCGCCCATCGCTGCTTCGTGGATGTGCGCGGCCGTCGCGTTCATTCCAGAGACGGTGATCTTCGCGCTGACCGAGCGATCGTCCTTGATCGTGACGTTGCCCGACCCGGAAGCGCTCGTCGTCACCGCGGGTACTTCATTCGCGCCGCTCAGCGTGACGCGCTCGCCGGCGCCCATCATCGGCCCCGTGGACTGGCAGCTTGCCAGCAACCCGAGCGCGCCCGCGAGCGCGACCGCAGCGATTTTCTTGTGCAACTCCGTGCTCATGTCGTCCTCCGTGAAGAATCAAGCCCGCGCCGTGGCCCTACCGAACGGGCTGACGCAGGGCGCGTGCGCCAAACCCTGCCGTCGTTCGGTTCGCGCGTCAAGGGAAATTAAAGCAATCGGGTGTCGGAATAACTCCTACGCGGCAACTGTGTCGGGTTACTTTCCCCAACGCAGTGCGAGCGGGGCAACGTCGCGGACGAGTTCGAGCAGCCCCGCTCTGGCAGCGGGGTGCAGCCGCTCGAGCGGGTGGCGGACCGTATCGCTTGCGATGACGCCGCCTTCGGCCATCACCGTTTTCGTCGCCCGGAGTCCGCACTGGCGATTCTCGAAATTGATGAGCGGGAGAATCCGCGCGTACGCGGCCGCCGCTTCGCGCCGTCGTCCTGCGCGATGGTGCTCGACGACCTGCTTGATCAGATCGGGCAGCAGTGCCGAGGGCATCGTGCCGGTCGCGCCGGCGTCGAGATCTGCCATCAGCGTGATCGATTCCTCGCCGTCGAACGGACCGGCGATCGTATCGCCGCCTGTCTCGATCAGGCTGCGAAGCTTCGCCGCCGTGCCGGGCACCTCGATCTTGAAGTACCGCACGAGCGGAACTTCGCGCGCGAGCCGTACGAGCAATGGCACCGAAAGGCTGACTCCGCTCAACGGCGCATCCTGGACCATGATCGGGATGCCACCCGCATCGGCGATGGCGGCGTAGTGCTCGACGATGCCCTTTTCTTCTGCGCGCAGCGTCGCGCCGTGATACGGCGGCATCACCATCACCATCGCGGCGCCCGCCTTTGCGGCGGTGCGCGCGCGCTCGGCGGCAATTCGCGTGCTGAAGTGGCTGGTCGTCGCGATGACCGGGACGCGTCCCGCGACGTGCGCGAGACACACATCGAGCAGCGTGCTGCGCTCGGCGTCGGTCAGCAGGAACTGCTCGGAATAGTTGGCGAGGATGCAGATGCCCTCCACACCCTGGTCGATCATGCAATCGAGCACGCGGCGTTGACCGTCGATATCGACGTCGCCCGACGTGGTGAACGGGGTCGGCGCAATCGGGAAGACGCCTGCGTAAGCGTTGGAAGTGGACGTCGGCAAAGGGCCTCCTGGGTGGGTGAATACGGAGCGAGCTTACTTCTTCGGCGGCGCGATCGTCGCGCCGGCAATGCCATGGCGAGCGAACGCGGTCGCAACAAAGCCGGATCGCTTCATTTGCTCGACGAACTCCGCGAGATAGCGTGCGCCGTCGGGCCGACCCTTTGGTGTCGCCATCGCCTGCTCGATCACCATGAAACGGCCCTCGAGCATCCGCACATCGGGAACGCGTTTGGAATCGGCCTCGAGCTGCTGCTTCACGCCCGCCGCGACATCCATCTTCTGCGCGACCATGGTGTCGACGACGACAGGCGACGTCGGTGCGCGCACCAGTTGCGCGCGCTTCAGTTCGCGCGACAGATAAAGATCGTATGCGCTTCCCGCGCCGACGACGACGCGCACGCCGTCGCGATCGACATCCGCGTTACTGCGGATCGGTGAAGCCCGCGGTACGACGTACGCGCCCTCGATGAGCACGTACGGCGCCGTGAATTCCATGTCGACGGCGCGCGCCGGATCGATCGCGACGAAGGCGACATCCCATGCCGAAGACGACAGCGCCTCGACGACTTTGCCGGCGGACGAATACAGCACGAGCTCCAGGGGGACGCCCAGGCGTTGCGCGAGCTCGCGCACGAGATCGACCGACACGCCGCGAGGCTCGCCGGTGGTTCCGTCGCGCACCGCGAGCACCGGATTGCCGAAATTGATCGCGGCGCGAAGCTTGCCCGTTGGCGCGAGCTGAGAGACGGCTTGCGGGGTGACCGGCGACGCCGCATGCAGAAGCGAGGCCGCGATGAGCGATAGGCCGACGCCGAGCGCGAGAACAAGGCGAACCATACGCTTCCTTTCGAGCGTGACGAACTGCCCATTATCCGGTTTCGTGCGGAGCCGTGTGACAACCGACCGACACCGTCGTGCGTTATGATTTGCGGCCGTCGAGCGACTGCGGCGGCACTGGATAACGAGGGGCGAGACAATGGGATCGAGACTCATCGCGATGTTGAGCGCCACGGCATGCGTCGTCGCGGCTCAGGCGACCGCGCAGGTCACGTTTTACGACGCGGAAGGCTTCCGCGGAAGCGCGTTCATGGTCCGGCAGAGCACCATGAATTTTTCGCCGCTCGGCTTCAACGACCGAGCCGCGTCCGCGGTGGTTGCCAACGGCAACTGGCAGGTGTGCGAGGACGCCGGCTTTCGCGGGCGCTGCATCGTGCTGCAGCCGGGCAACTATCCTTCCTTCGGTGCGTACGACATGAATTTCCGCATCTCGTCGGCGCGGCCCGCGGGCGGCAACTCCTATACGCAGGTCGTTGCGCCGCCCCCGACGCCGGCCCCGGCTTACGAATATCGTTGGCGGCCCGAAGAGAAGCTGTTCGAGGTTCCGATCTCGAATGTGCGCGCGGTTGTGGGGTCGCCCGAGCAGCGCTGCTGGGTCGAGCGTCAGCAGGTCGTCGAGCCGGCACAGCCGAACGTCGCCGGTGCGATCATCGGCGGCGTCCTCGGCGGCGTGCTCGGACATCAGATCGGCGGCGGGACGGGCAAGACGGTCGCCACTGTCGGCGGCGCCGTCGCCGGGACGGCGCTCGGCGCCAACGTCGCGAAAAGACCTGGAGGCGTCTACGAGCAGGATGTGCAGCGCTGCGCCGATGTTCCCGGATCGGCGAAGCCCGAGTATTGGGATGTCACGTATTTCTTCGGTGGAACCGAACACCACGTCCAGATGAGCACGCAGCCCGGATCCACGATCTGGGTGAACGGCCGCGGCGAACCGCGCGGCTAGTACGCGCTGACGGCTTCGGGACCGAGGGCGAATTCGCTCGCCGGCTTATGATCAGGCGTGCGCCCGCGAGCGAATTCACCCTCGATCCGCGCGCGCACGGCCCAAGGCTGCATTTCCGCGCCAGGCTTATGGTGAGGCGTGCGCCTGCACGGAAACGCAGCCTCGGTCCTTCCCGCCGCTGTCACTTCGCGTCGGGTCCCGCGAGCGCCATCGCTTTCTGATACGCCGGACGCGCCTCGATGCGCTTCACGTACGCGGCGATGTTTGCATACGGCTCGACGTCGTAGTCGAGGAAGCGCCGCATCGTCGTGAACGGGAAGGTCATCATCACGTCTGCGGCGGTGAAATCGGCACCCGCGAAATAGGGAACGTGCTCGAGCTCGACGTCGACGAAGCCGAGCATCAGTTGCATGCGGGCCTTCACTCGGGTGCCGAGCGGCGTCGCATTCGCATCCGGCAACCGCGAGAGCGCGAGCGCGATCTGCAGCAGCGGCATCAGGCTGCCTTCGGCGAAGTGCAGCCAGTACAGATATCGCGGATAGGGTGCGGCACTCGCCGCGACGGCAAGGCGCCCGCCCCCGTGGCGCTGGATCATGTACTCGACGATGGCGTTCGACTCGGCGAGCACCATTTCGCCGTCGCGGATCACCGGCGCCCTTCCGAGCGGGTGTATGCGCTTCATCGACTCCGGGGCGGCGCCAGTTTCCTCACGCCGAAACCGCTCGAGCTGGTAATCGATGCCGAGCTCTTCGAGCAGCCAGACGATACGCTCGGACCGCGACGACGTCAGATGGTAAACGGTGATCATTCGATGCCTCGCTCGCGACGGTGTCTCGCGAGTATCGCCTACTTGTCCTGCTTCGCGTAGATCGCACGCACCGTGTCGATGGTGTCGGCGGCGCGCGCGCTCTTGTCGGGACGATAGCCCTTGACGCGCGCGAAGCGAAGCGCGAGTCCGCCCGGATAACGCGGACTCGCCTGCAGATCGTTGAATGCGATCTCGACGACGAGCTCGGGGCGCACATGCACGGTCCACTCATCGCGGGCCACCTCGCGCTTCAGAAGCTCATCCGTCTGCCACGCGAGCATGGCATCGGTCAGCCCCTTGAACGTCTTGCCGAGCATCACGAATCGGCCGGCTGCCGGATCGAATGCGCCGAGATGCAGGTTCGACAGCCATCCCTGGCGCCGGCCGTGTCCCCATTCCGCCGCGAGAATCACGAGATCGAGCGTGTGCGTGCGCTTCACTTTGAGCCATTGCGCGCTGCGTGCGCCCGGCTCGTACGTCGCCTGCAGCGCCTTCACCATCACGCCTTCGTGCCCGCGTTCGAGCGCCTCGTCGTAGAACGCCTGCGCGGCGACGAGATCGTTCGTGATCAGTCGAGGCATCAGCAGCGGCGATGGAAGCGCCGCCGCCATCGCATCGAAGCGAGCGTCGCCTGGCAGCGCCGAGACGTTTTCGTCGTCGCGGCGCAGACAGTCGAAGAAGAACACCGACAACGGCATCGCCGCACGCTTCGCGTCGACGTCGAGCTCCCGCCCGAAACGCCGCATCGTGTCCTGAAAAGGATAGGGCGCTCCATTCTGCTTGAGCGCGATCGCCTCGCCGTCGAGGATCAGCGTATCGGCGGTCGCCTCGCGCACTGTCGCCACGATCTCGGGCGCGGCCGCGGTGACATCGTTGCCGGTTCGCGTGTAGATGCGTACCTCGTCGCCGCGCTTGTGGACTTGAACGCGTGCGCCGTCGAGCTTCCATTCGAGTGCTGCAATCGGAATCCGGGCCAGCGCATCGGCGATGTCGTCGGATGGCTGCGCGAGCATCGGCGCGACCGGTTGAAAGAGCGAGATCGCGTATGTCCCGAGACCCGTCGCACCGTGCGTGAGCGTATTCGCCGCGATGGCAGCGATGCCGCCTCCGACCTTCGCTGCACGACGCACGGCGTCCGGAGGGAGCTCGGCCGCAGCAGCGACGGCCTCGATCATGATCCCTTCGAGCGCACCCTGGCGCAGCTCGCCGATCAGCAGACGCTCGAGAAAATCCTGCTCGCCGGGCGTGGCGCGGGCGAAGAGCTCGCCGAGCAGGCGCGCGCGCTCGTTGAGCGAGCCGGACCCGCTCACGTCGGCGACTTGCGTCAGCGCTGCGTCGACTTCGCGAAGGGTCAGTTGGGGACGTTCGACGTTGGTTGCGGGCCGCGCGTCACGCAGCAGCGCGTATCCGATGCCGCTGCGGCCCTGACGCGTGACCCCGGCGAGGTACGAGACACCGATCTCGATCTCGTCGGGCGAAAGCCTTCGCAGGAGGTCGGCGAGCGCCGCGATCTTGATTCGCCGCCCCGCGTGCTTACCGACGCGCTCTGACGTGTCGACAAGCTCGGCGAGGAGCGTCGGGGCGGCCACGGTGCCAGGTGAGGACTTAAAGCGCCGGGATTCGTGTAGTCCCCTCGCGGAGGGGAGCGCAGACTTTACACAAAACGCGTGCAATGCGCGCGTCGGAAAACAATAACGCTCGTTTTGCCGGCGCGCCTACGGGATGTCAGGCGATTGCGCGGACGATGCGCAAGATCAGTGAACGTTGTTAGCCGCAAGCGGCAGCGACGGGCTCTGCGTCGCGTCGGAGAGGTAGCGCTCTTCCAGTCGACGGCGCAGCTCTTCCGCCAGCCGTATTTCGGCAGGTGTTGCGACGTTCGGCGCCGGGTCGTATCCGGGTGAGGCGTCTTGCGAACGGAATTGAGCCATGGCGAGCTCCTTTCACGGGCGGTCGATGTCTTTTGTACCCTTCACGAGATATGGAGCAAGGGTCATGCCAACGGGATGTACCTTCGAAACCGTCGGGGTTCAGGGCGGAGCTGTGCGTCGGTGACGCGGAGTAGCCGGCTCGCAGCCGGTTGTTTTTTCGACCGTGAGCGACCTGATCGACCCGCTGCCCGACGCGTCGATCGTAGCGCTCGCGTGACGGGCAGAAGACGCGTTACTGGAACCAGCGTCCCGTCGTCGTCGCCAGGAATTTCGAGAGCGGAATCTCTTCCTGCTTGAGGAAACCGCGCTGCGGAAGCGCGCCCTCGCGGACCATTTCGATCACTGCGACCACCGACGCCGAAGTCGTCCACGCGATCGCTCGCTGCATGCCGCCGGCGACGTCGATGGGCCGGTAAGCGCGGACGAATTCGCGGCGCTGCAGCTGTCCGTCGATCGTACCTTCGGCAGAAACATGGACGTAGACGATGTCGTCGTTGACCGGCGGCTTCGCGTTCGTGAGGATCTCGCCGGCGAGCGCGCGCCGCTCGCGCATCAGCAACTCGTGAAAGAAGAAATTCATGAGCCGCATGTGACCCGGATAGCGCATCGATTTGTAATCGATGTTGGCGACCTTGCCGTGGAACGTCTCGCAGATCGTGCCCAGGCCGCCGGAAGTGGTGAACGCTTCCAGCATGACGCCGTCGACGTAGATCGTCTCGTTCCACTCCATCGACGAGACGAACTTGCGCACGCCGTCTTCGATCACCTCGCAATCGTTCAGGTATTCGTTGACGACGCCTTCCGGCGACCAGTTGAACGCGTAGCCCATCAAGCCCGTCGGATGTTGCGGGAGTGCGCCCACGCGAAGCCGCAGCGACCGGCACACTTCGAACGCCGCGATCTGGGCAGCGCCGACGATGCCGACGAAGCCGGGCGCGAGCCCGCATTGCGGCGCCATCAGTCCGTGCGCGGTCTTGCTGAGCTCGATGATCGCCTGCGTCGTCGGCACGTCCTCCGTCAAGTCGAAATAGTGGATGCCCCGCGCATGGGCGGCGGCGGCGATCCGCTTGTTGAGCCGGTACGGAAGACAGGAAAGGACCGCGTCGAAACCCTGCGTCGCTTCGGCGGCGCCCGCGTCCGTCTCCAGGTTCACCGCGCGTACTTCGAACGGCAGCGCTGCGGGCGCGCGGCTGTCGAACGCGACGACGTCGAACCCGCCGCCCGCGAGCAGCTTTGCGGCGAGGGCGCCCACTTTGCCGAGACCGAGGACAGCGATTTTGCGCAGCGGCATGCTGTGTCCTCAGATCACGAACTTGATGCCCTGCGCCAGCGGCAGCGCGTGCGAATAATTGATCGTGTTGGTCTGCCGGCGCATGTACGCTTTCCACGCGTCGGACCCCGATTCGCGGCCGCCGCCCGTGTCCTTTTCGCCGCCGAACGCGCCGCCGATCTCGGCACCCGACGGGCCGATGTTGACGTTGGCGATTCCGCAGTCCGATCCGCTTGCCGACAGGAAAGTCTCCGTCTCGCGCACGTCGGTCGAAAAGATGCACGAGGAAAGTCCCTGCGGGACGTCGTTGTGGATCGCGATCGCGTCGTCGAGATCCCGATACTTGATCACGTACAGAATGGGGGCGAACGTTTCTTCGCGAACGATCGCCGTCTGTCCGGGCATCTCGACGAGCGCGGGACGAGCGTAATACGCGTCGGGATACTCGGCGACGACGGCTCGATCGCCGCCTGTAACCTTGCCGCCTTGCGCCTTCGCCTGCTCGAGCGCGTGACTCATGTTGCGGAACGCTTCGCCGTCGATCAGCGGTCCCACGAGCGTGCCCGCCTCGAGTGGATCGCCGAGCGGCAGATCACGGTAGACACCCTTGAGATTCGCGACGAGCTTGTCGTGGATCGACTCGTGCACGATCAACCGCCGCAGCGTCGTGCAGCGCTGGCCCGCGGTGCCCACGGCTGCGAACACGATTGCGCGCAAAGCGAGATCGAGATCCGCGGAGCGCGCGACGATCATCGCATTGTTTCCGCCGAGCTCGAGAACGCACTTGCCGAAGCGCGCCGCGACGACCGGTCCGACGGCGCGCCCCATTCGCGTGGATCCGGTCGCCGAGACGATCGCTACTTTGGGACTTGCGACCAGCGCTTCACCGACATCGGCGCGGCCGACGAGTACCTGCGACAATCCGTCGGGCGCTTCGCCAAACCGCGCGAGTGCGCGCTCGAAAATCTGTTGCGCCGCGAGCGCCGAGAGCGGGACTTTCTCCGACGGCTTCCAGATCACCGGATCGCCGCAGACGAGCGCGAGCGTTGCGTTCCACGACCACACGGCGACGGGAAAATTGAACGCGCTGATGATTCCGCAGACGCCGCCCGGATGCCAAGTCTCGCGCATCGAATGTCCGGGCCGTTCTGACGCCATCGTCAATCCATAGAGCTGGCGCGAAAGGCCGACGGCGAAGTCGCAGATGTCGATCATCTCCTGCACTTCGCCGAGGCCTTCCTGCAAAATCTTGCCGGACTCGAGCGTCACCAGCGCGCCGAGATCCTGTTTGGCGGCTCGCAGCTCTTCGCCGAGAAGCCGTACCAGCTCGCCGCGGCGCGGCGCGGGGACGGTGCGCCACGTTTTGAACGCCGCGGCTGCACGCTCGATCATCGCATCGACGTCGGAACGCGTATGCAGCGGCAACGACGCGATTCGCGCGCCATCGATCGGCGATGCAACATCGAGTGCGCCGCTGGAACGCTGAGCATCGGGAAACTGGAAGCGCTCGAGAATTTGCTGGTGGGACATGGCTCGCTCCGCTCGCGTGTATCAGGCTGCCATTGTAAGCACCCTGCATCGGAGTGCCCCGATGCGCGGGCGGGCGCGCGTTCCGCCGCCGCCGACGGTCAGTCGACCGTTTTCCAGCGCCGGGTGACGAGCAGGCGCAGCTTCCTCGATTCCTGCTCGGCGAGCTCGTTGGCCTGCGCGCGAAGCTCCGATTCGAAATCGCGAAGCGCCGGTCGCGTATGAGCCGCGTCGAGTCGACCCTTGAGCACATAGAAGAGCGTCGAGAATTCGCCCTGCATCTCGTGCAGCACGGGAAACGACATGCGGTGGATCGCCGAGGGGCCGAGCTTCAGCAGCGCTTGCCGGTGCTCGGGCGTGCTGTAGCCCTTGTGCGCGGCGAATCCGTAGCCGGGATATTCGCCGTCGAGCTCGACCATCATGCGATCGCGCTCCGTCTTCGCGATGATCGATGCCGCCGCGATGCTGAAGTTGATGCCGTCGCCCTTGTTGAACGTATTCTGCGGGACCTGGACGCCCGGCACGGTGCGCGCGTCGACCAGCACGTGTTGCGGACAGCGCGGCAGCGCCTCGACGGCGCGGCGCATCGCAAGGAGTCCGGCGTGGTAGATGTTGAGCGTATCGATCTCCTGAACCGACGCCATGCCGATCCCGATGCCCGAAGCCTTGATGCGGATCTCGCCCGCAAGTGTCGTCCGCGTCTCGGGATCGAGGCGCTTGGAGTCGTCGACGCCCGCAATTTCGGTCTCGGGCGGAAACATCACCGCCGCGGCGACGACGGGTCCCGCCAACGGACCCATGCCGACCTCGTCGACGCCCGCGATATCGCGAACGCCCGACTTCCACAGGCAGAGCTCGAAGTGCCGCATCGCTTCGAGGCGCTGGCGCTCGGTGCGCTCGCGCTCATAGCGCTTCTTGAGCGCATCGTGAAGTCGGCGCACGCCGGGACGCGGATCGCGCAGCAGGCGGCTCAACGTTTGCGCCGATACGGGTTCGTCGCTATCGATATAGCGACGCCGGATCTCGTCGATCGACATTGCCTCGAGCCTGCGTGCCATCCCGCTGATCGTCTCCGTTGATTCGGCCGATTGTAATTCAACGCGCCGCAGCGAGGCTCATTCGATGACGTCGGCGGTCACGAGAATCGTCTGTGGAATCGCCAGGCCGAGCCCCGAGCCGTCTTCATGTTGACGAAGAGCTCGAGCGTGCGGTTGCCCTTCGACCGCGTCCCTCGAGGCTCCATCGTCGTCATGCCGCTGGACGCAGCACCCGCTGCAGGAAATCGCGCGTTCGTTCGTGCTGCGGGTTACGCAGAATCGCTTCAGGCGGCCCCTGCTCGAGGATCCGCCCATGATCGAGGAAGAGAACTCGGTTCGCCACCTCGGCGGCGAAACCGATCTCGTGCGTCACCACGATCATCGTCATGCCCTCGCGCGCGAGCGTCAGCATCACCTTCAGCACGTCGCCGACCAACTCCGGATCGAGCGCGCTCGTGGGCTCGTCGAAGAGCATCACCTTGGGCTGCATGGCAAGAGCGCGCGCGATGGCGACCCGCTGCTGCTGTCCGCCCGAAAGCTTGTCGGGATAAGCGTCGACCTTTTTCGCGAGGCCGACCTTCTCGAGCAGCGCAAGCGCCCGGGTGCGCGCCTGCTCTCGGGGCAGGCGCTTCACGTAGAGCGGGCCTTCCATCACGTTCTCGAGCGCCGTGCGATGAGGAAAGAGGTTGAAGCGCTGGAACACCATCCCCGTCTCGCTGCGCAGCATATGAATCGACGCATCGTCGCGATTCACGCGTGCGCCATCGATGGTGATGGTGCCGCGATCGTAGGACTCGAGGCCGTTGATGCAGCGAAGCGCCGTCGACTTCCCCGAACCGGACGGCCCGATGATACAGATGACCTCGCCCTTGTCGACCGTCAGCGAGAAGTCCTCGAGCACGACGTGCGCGCCGAAGGCCTTCGCGATGCGGTCGACGACGATCATTTGCGGCCGAACTTGCGCTCGAGCCAGTGCGCGAAGAACGTGAGCGGCAGGCTCATCGTGAGATAGAGCAGGGCGACCAGCGTGAACACCGTCATGTTCTTGAAGGTGGAGGCGGCGATCAGCTGGCCGCCGCGCGTCAACTCGGCAACGGTGATGGCGGAAGCGATCGACGAATCCTTGAGCATCATGATCATCGTGTTGCCATAGGGTGGCAGGAACACGCGGATCGCCTGCGGCAAGACGACGCGGCGCATCACGAGCGGCGGACGCATGCCGAGCGACTGGGCAGCCTCGACCTGGCCGTGGTCGACCGCCTGGATGCCGGCGCGGAAGTTCTCGGCCTGATACGACGAATAGGCTATCCCCAATCCGATGAAGCCGGCCTGGAACGCGGAAAGCTGGATGCCGAGGTCGGGAAGCACGAAATACATGTAGAAGAGCTGCACGATGATCGGGATGCCGCGGATCACCGTGATGAGCGTCACCGCGGGCCAGCTGAGCACCGCATACGGCGACAGCCGCATCATTGCCCAGACGAAACCGAGCAGCGTCGAGAGGACGAGCGCCGCGAGCGTCAACTGGCATGTGACTACGCAACCCTTCAGCAGGATCGGCAGGAAATCGCGCGCGTCGGCGGCGAATTGCGTCAGGACATGCATCACTCCCGTCCCATCCGGCCGGTAGGCCAAACGGCATCGGGCTTAGGATAAGGCATGCGCCCGCTGCCGCTTGGTCTACCGGCCTTGCGCGCGCTCCCGCCGCCTACCTCAGGATAAGGCGTGCGCCCGCTGCCGCTTGGACTACCGCCTTGCGCGCACTCGCGCCGCCTACTTAAGGTTCCACTTCGCGAGAATCTTGTCGAGCGCTCCGTTCGCCTTGAGCTTCGCGAGCGACGCGTTGATCTTCTTCAGGAGCTCGCCGTCCGTCTTGCGCACGCCGATGCCCACGTTGCCGGCCATCTTCGGCTCGTAGGTCTTGACGACCTTCGCCTTGAGGTCCTTGTTCTGCGAGAGTTGATACGCGAGGATCGGCCCGTCGCCGAAGCCCGCCTTGATGCGCCCGAGGCTCACGTCACGCAGCACGTCGGCGAGCGAGTCGTAGACCTTCACCTCCGCGAACTCGCCGTTCTTTTTGAGGAAGTCGACGTACACGGTGCCGACCTGCGCGCCGACGGTTGCGCCCTTCAGATCGCCCAAACCCTTGTACGGGGTGCTGTCATCGGCGTTGACGACCATCCCCTCGGGGTACGGGAACACCGGATCCGAGAAGTCGATCACCTCCTTGCGCTGATCGGTGATGAGCATCGCCGCCGAGATGATGTCGATCTTGTTGCTGGTGAGCGACGGAATGAGCGCCGCGAACGGCGTGGCCTGCACATCGACTTTGAATCCCGCATCGTCGCCGATTGCCGTGATCAGATCGACCATCGCGCCCTGGATCGTGTTGGTCTTCACGTCGAGGAAGGTGAACGGAACGCCGGTCGGCGTCGAGCCGACCTTGTAGACGGTTTGAGCCGTTGCCAATGGCACGACGACCATCGCCGCGACGATCGCCGTCACGGCCCTCCACGAACGAGCGAAGTACGCCATCATCGGATTCCCCCGTGTTTGATCAAATCACACCAACGCGTGCTGCATCCAACCGTCGCGCACGGTAATACCGAACCGCGACCCGCGCAACGGTGTTTGGACAAACTGCCCGAAACACAGCCACGCTCGTGCAGCATGCAAACCGCGACGGCATCGCGTAAATCTTACGCAAAAACTCTACCGACGGACGGTCTTGAACGGCGACCGAGCGGTTGCTCATTTGTCGACCTTTTTTACACGGCAACGGCCACGACGCGAGCACTTACCGCAAGGATGCCGGGTAAGTGGCTGAACGCTAGGATCATGAGCCTTGGATGGAATGTTTCTTGCGATTGTCATAAAGTCGCATCCCTTCACGGAGGCTTCATGAAGTCCATTCTCGACCCTTCTTTCCGCTACACGAAGAGCGTGGAAACGGATCTGCGCAAGACGTTCGCCCGCGTTCGCCGAGAGTTGCGGCGACAACAGCTCCAGCACCAATCGACGCCGGAGCCGGCTGCGGTCAGAAAGGTCGTGAACATCCACGCGCGTTAGCGGCTGCGCCGCGCACGGTCAGGGGAGCCGTGCGCCGACGCGCTGAAGACGTCACGTCTTCAAGCGATAGCCGGTCTTGAAGATCCGCGCGACGATCGCGAGGAAGACCGCGAGAAACACGAGCGTCATGCCGAGGCTCACCGCGATGCTCACGTCGGCGAGCCCGTAGAAGCTCCAGCGAAAGCCGCTGATCAGGTAGACGACGGGATTGAACAAGCTCACCGTCTGCCACACGGGCGGCAACATGTCGATCGAATAGAAGCTGCCGCCGAGGAACGTGAGCGGCGTGACGATCAGCAGCGGCACGAGCTGCAGTTTCTCGAATCCGTCGGCCCAGATGCCGATGATGAAGCCGAGCAGGCTGAACGTTACCGACGTCAGCACGAGGAAGAGCACCATCCACAACGGGTGCAGGATCTTGAGTGGCACGAACAACGCCGCCGTCGCGAGGATGATGACGCCGAGCACGATCGACTTGCTCGCTGCAGCGCCGACGAAGCTCAACACGATCTCCAGATACGATACCGGCGCCGACAGGTGCTCGTAGATCGTTCCGGTGAACCGCGGAAAATAGATGCCGAACGACGCGTTTGAAATGCTCTGCGTCAGGAGCGACAGCATGATCAGTCCGGGTACGATGAACGCGCCGTACGGGATACCCTCGACTTGCTGGATGCGCGAGCCGATCGCCGCGCCGAACACGACGAAATAAAGCGACGTCGACAGCACTGGCGAGACGATGCTTTGCATCAGCGTGCGGCGTGTGCGCGCCATCTCGAACGTGTAGATCGCGCGAATCGCCGGCAGGTTCAAGCTTCCTCCCGGACGAGGCCGACGAAGATGTCCTCGAGCGACTTCTGATCGGTCTCGAGATCGCGGAAGCGGATGCCGCTCTCCTCGAGATCCTTGAGCAGCGACGCGATGCCGCCGCGCTCGCCGTCGGTGTCGTACGTGTAGACGAGTTCGATGCCGCCGTTCGCGATGGCGAGACGGTAGCCGGCAAGCTGCGACGGGATCGCTTCGATCGGCTCCGCGAGATGCAGCGTCAACTGTTTCTGGCCGAGCTTATGCATGAGCACCGTCTTGTCCTCCACAAGGATGATCTCCCCCTTGCGGATCACGCCGATCCGGTCGGCCATCTCCTCGGCTTCGTCGATGTAGTGCGTCGTGAGGATGATCGTAACGCCCGAGGCACGGAGCCTCCGCACGAGCTCCCACATGTCGCGCCGGAGATTGACGTCGACGCCCGCGGTCGGCTCGTCGAGGAAGAGGATCTGCGGCTCGTGCGAGAGCGCCTTCGCGATCAGCAGCCGCCGCTTCATTCCGCCGGAGAGCGTGATGATCTTGCTGTCCTTCTTGTCCCAGAGCGACAGATCCTTCAGCACGCGCTCGATATGCGCCGGATCCGGGCTTTTGCCGAAGAGGCCGCGGCTGAAGGACACCGTCCCCCACACCGATTCGAACGCGTCGGTCGTCAGCTCCTGCGGGACGAGGCCGACCAGCGAGCGCGCGGCACGGTAATCGGTGACGTTGTCGTGGCCGTCGATCGTCACGCGCCCGGAGGTCGCGTTGACGATGCCGCAGATGATGCCGATCAGCGTCGTCTTTCCTGCGCCGTTGGGACCGAGCAGCGCAAATATCTCGCCGCGACGAATGTCCAGGTTGACGCGCTTCAGCGCTTCGAAGCCGGACGCGTAGGTTTTCGAGAGATTTGAAACGGAGATGATCGCCGACATCGGGCTGACGATACCAGATGGCGTGTCCACCGCCTTTTCGAACCTTACGCAGGCTGACGCCGCGCCGGTTTGAAGGCAAACTAGCCGAAATCGAAAGCGCCGGCAGGTTTGAATGGAATAGAGGGGCGCAGGATTGGTTTGCGCAGATGTGGAAAACATGGGAGAGGAACCGAAAATGAGCGGGCGCGTGCTCCCTTTGCAGGGTTCCGAGCATACGGTCGTCGACGCGCTGCTGCCGTGGTATGTCAACGGGACGCTGCGCGGCGACGAGCTCGACCGCGTCAAGCAGCATCTCGCGGGCTGCGAGCACTGCCGGCGCGAAGTCGACTGGCTGCGCGACGTCTTCGCCGCGTGTGCAGCAATGGCCCCGGCACCGGAACGCTTGCCAACGTCCGCAACCGGCGCGATTGCGGGGCGAGTTCAGCCAAGGAGCGCGGGAAGCGGACTCCTCGCCAGGTGGCGCTCGACGCAGCCCTGGGCGCGGATGCTCATCGCGGCGCAGCTTGCCGCCTTGGCTGTCCTGGGAAGTCTCGTCGCGCTCGATACCCGCGACGATCCCGGCTACCGCACGCTGGGCACGTATGCACCCGACCCGTCGACGCGCGACGCGATCGCGGTGATGTTCGACCCCGCGATGACCGAAGCGCAGATGCAGCGCGTGCTCGCGGCTGCCGGCGCGCGCATCGTTGACGGACCGACAACGACCAACGCCTTTGTGCTCGAGGTCGCCGCAGGGCGGTTGCCGGAAGCCATGCAGAAACTTCGCTCGGAACGCCAAGTGCTCTTTGCGGAGCCGCTCGGCGCCCGCGCCAATCGATGACGCCGCTCGCCGCGCGCATGCGGCGTTCCGACTGGCTGCGATTCCTTCTGGCGCTGCTGGTTTGCGCCGTCGCGCTCGCCGCGTCGGCACAGGCGGTCGATCCGACGGCTGATGGCAAGGCGGCGGGGCGCGAAGTGCTCGTCATGCTGCGGCTCCCTCCGCCGCATTACCGGCCCGATGCCGACTATCTCGGCGGCTACGCGCGGCAGTCGGGCAATGCAGGTCGGCAGCGGGTTGCCGAGGAACTCGCCGCGCGCTTCCGGCTGCGTGTCGTCGGCAGCTGGCCGATGCCGGCGCTTGGCGTCGATTGCTTCGTCATGGAAGCGCCTGACAATCTCCCGCTCGAACCGCTGATCCAGAGCTTGTCGCACGATGCCCGCGTGGAATCGGTTCAGGCCGTCAATTACTTCCGCCTGCTCGCGCACGACGACCCGCTGTATGCGCTGCAGCCGACGGCCGCACGCTGGCATCTCGATGAGCTTCACCGCGTCGCTACGGGGAAGAACGTGAGGGTGGCGGCGATCGATTCGGGCGTCGAGCTCGATCACCCCGACCTGAGTGGGCGAATCGTTATCGCCCGCAATTTTGTCGACAGCCGCGAGTCGGTTGGCGAGCTACACGGCACCGCCGTTGCAGGGATCATCGGCGCCCGCGCCGACAACAGTATCGGCATCGTCGGCATCGCGCCGGAAGCCCGACTCATGGCGCTGCGTGCGTGCTGGCAGATGGCTGCCGATGGCGCCGCTGCCGTCTGCAGCAGCTTCACGCTGGCGAAGGCGGTGCAGTTCGCGATCGACAATGACGCGAAGGTGATCAACCTCAGTCTGGGCGGGCCGCGCGATCGGTTGCTCGAGCGGCTCCTCTCGGTGGCTGCGTTGCGTGGGGTCGTCGTCGTTGCCGCTGCGGATCCCCGGGCTGCCGACGGCGGATTCCCCGCCGCGCTGCCGAATGTGCTTGCGGTCGCGGCCGACGACGTTGCCGAGGCGCCGGCGACCGTGTACCTGGCGCCGGGACGCGACATTCCGACGACGCTGCCCGGCCAACGCTGGGGTCTCGTCGGCGGTTCGTCGTATGCTGCGGCCGAGATCGCCGGGCTCGTCGCGTTGCTGTTGGACGTCGCGCCGGAGCAGAATCCGCAACAGATCCGCGACACGCTGACCCATTCCGAAACCGTCTCGTCTTCGCCGCGCCGCGGCGCCCTCGTCGATGCATGTGCCGCCGTTGCCAGGACTGCAGGCGCTTGCGCGTGCGGGTGCCGAATCGCGCGCAACGCTTCCCCGACCCTGGTTCGTTGACGCTCGGCGGTGGGGGGGCGCCGTCGCGCTCGCCCTCTGCGCATATGCGGGCGCGGGCGCCGCGCAGTTCTCGGGCACGCTGACCGGCGTCTCCGATTACCGTTATCGAGGCAACACGCTCACCGACCGCAGGCCGGCGGCACAAGCCGGCCTTGCCTACGACGACCCGAAGGGCTGGTTCGCTGGTGTGTTCGGATCGACGGTTCGCGTCAAACCGCCCGGTGGCGACAGCTCGTACTTTCAGGCGATCGTCTACGGCGGTCTTGCGACGCGGATCTCATCGCGAGTGAGCGTCGAGGCCGGGGCCGATTACGTCACGTTTGCCGACGCAAACGAGCTGAACTACGGCGAAGTCTTCGTCGGCGCCGCGACCGACACGTTAAGCGCGCGGGTGTACTACGCGCCGCGCTATTTCGGCGAATCCTCGGGCGCGTTGTATGCCGAGATCAACGCCGTGCAGCCGCTCACGGATCGCGTCCGCGTGCATCTGCACGCCGGCTTCGTCCATTATCACTACGAAAGCCCGTACGGGATCGTGCCGCGCCCGGAAGTCGACACCGTTCAACGTGTATTCGACGCGCGGATCGGCCTGCGCTTCGATCTCGACGCCTTGCAGCTCGAGCTCGCCTGGGTCGGCGTCAGCGCCCACACTGCCGCGTTTCTCATCACGGGGAGCCGCAGCCCGAACGCCGTGGTCGCGTCGCTGTCGCTTTCGTTCTAGAAAATGCTATGCCTGCCGTCGAGCGATCAATTCGCGCCGGGTGCGGACTGCGAACTCGCCGAGCGTGCGCGCAATGTCTCGCGTGCCTGCGACAAGCGGGCGATCACCGTCGCGACGGGCATGCCGAGAAGGCCAGAAATTTCGGTATAGGACAGGCGTTCGACTGCGACCAGCACGAGCACTTCGCGCTGTTCGAGCGGCAGGCGGAGGCATTGCTCGAGCATCTCGGCGCCGCGAGGGGTTTGCGATGAAGCCTTCCCCTCGGATCGCGCATCGGCGGCAGTGTGCGCGTCGACTCGCGGGGCGCTCGATGCGACTGTCCGACGCGGTGTCGGCGGAGACTTAGCGGAGCTGACGGTGCGCAACAGTGCCAACAGCTGCATCGTTTGCGTCGATACTCCACCCGAGCCGTCCTGCATTTGCCGCGCGCGTGCGAGGGTTTCCTCGACGAGGTTGTCCGCGCGCTCGGGATCGTCGGTCAGGATCCGGGCGTACCGTCGCAGTCGCGGTACTTCGGCGAGGAGCCTCGATGCGCTGAAGAGAGGAGGCATGCGGGGGAATGCGCGAGCAGAGGCGAGCGGCGAGTCCTTTTATACCGCCGAAGGGTCGCGGCAACAATACCGCTCGGCCGGAATATCCGGACCTCCGCCGAATCGAATCTTCCTCATTTCGTCGGTTCCGAACGCGAGATCGATGCGCATCGCTGTTCGTACTGCTTGGTCACCTTCTGGCGGCGGTGCAGGCTTTCGGCGCTTTCCTTGCCGCCACGGCTCACCGTGCGCTGAGCCTCCTGTGCGAGACGTCGCGTTTCGTCGAGAAGCTCGTCGCACGCGCGCGAGCTCGTGCCCGTCGCTTTGGTCGGCTCCGTTGGCAGCTTGTGCGGCTTTGCAGCCGCGTCGCACGCCGTATCGCCGTACGTCGTGTTGCCCGAGGCGTCGGTGCACTTGTAGACCTGAGCATGCGCCGGCGGCGCAACCATCCAGACGCAGGCGACGAGAGCAACCAGCGAAGATTTTTTCAGCCGGATCATGTTTCCTTCGATGCGCTACGCACGGATGTTCGCCGTTGCCGGCGTTCGACACAAGCGCTGCCTCGCGCGCCGAGCAAATAATAATTCGGGCAGCCTCAAATGAATTGGGGCGCGGGTCGTGAGACACGCGCCCCGAGGGCGGCCGTCGGAGTCAACCGGATGCCACCCGAAACGAAATGCCTGCGATCGCTAGGACACGCCGAGCGCCGACAGCGTCGACGGCGTGAGCTCTCCGGTCGCCGGCAGGTTCGAAGCCTGCTGGAAGCGCCGGAGCGCGTCCTGCGTCGAGGCGCCGAATTGACCGTCGATCGGGCCGACGTTGTAGCCGCGCGAGTTCAGCGCCTGCTGCACTGCCCGGATCTTCGAAGCGTCGTATCCGGTCGCCGACCCCGTTCTCGTTACCGTCCGGTCGGATGCGCTCGCGGTTTGTCCCGTGGTTTCGTGGCCGACGACCGCGCCGCCCACGCCACCGACCACCGCGCCCACCGGTCCGCCTACGACGGCACCTGCGACAGCGCCGCCTACAGCGCCCGTCGCGGTACCGGTTTCCTTGTCCGTGCTCTGCCAGCTCGAGCAACCGCCGAGCGCGACGGCGATCGCAATCGCCGCTACCGTCTTACCTGTGTCGATCGACTTCATGCTTCCTCCATTCAGGGTTACGCTGGTGCACACCTGCCTCCGGTAAAGCTTTCGTCCGAGGCGATGGAGTGACGTTACAGGCCGGTGTTCGCCGAGGCAGCAGGACAGACGCTCGACCCAGCGTAGGGCAAATCCGAAGCACCATGCGCGGTGCATCTCGCTCGCGGTCCGCTCGGCTCTCGTGCGGTTATGATGTCGAGCCGTCGCATGTGAACTCCGATTCGCCAGTTCATCCCGAATGGACACGCCGATCTCCTTTGTCGATCTTCCACGGCTGCGGGTCGCGTACGAGGCCACGGGGCCGGTCGGCGGGTATCCGGTCGTCCTGTTGCACGGCTGGCCGGACGACGTTCGCACCTGGGACCGGGTATTGCCTGCGCTGCACGAGGCCGGCTATCGGACGTACGCGCCATGGCTGCGCGGGTACGGGGCGACGCGCTTCACCGACGACCGCGCATTTCGCTGCGGGCAGCTCGTTGCGTTGGGCCAGGACGTCGTCGATTTCACGACCGCGCTGAGGCTCGGCGCGCACGCGCTCGTCGGTCACGACTGGGGAGCGCGCGCTGCGTATATCGCGTCAGCGCTCGATGTGACGAATGTCGCTGCATGCGTCGCGCTGTCCGTGGGTTACGGCACCAATCATCCGTCGCAAGTGTTGAGCTATCGGCAGACACAAAATTACTGGTACCACTGGCTGATGGCGACCGCCCGAGGGGAGAAGCTCGTGCGTGAAGATCGGCGCGCGTTCACGCGCCACATCTGGAACGAATGGTTCGTTGCGTACAAGCCCGACGATGCCGAGTTCGATCGTACGGCGGTGTCGTTCGATAACCCCGACTGGGCGGCGATAACGCTGCACTCGTACCGCTCGCGCTGGGGGCACGCGGAGCTCGACCCCGCATATGCCGAGCTCGAAGCGCGCTTCGATCCCGTGCCGAAGCAACTCGTGCCCACGCTCACGCTGCATGGTGCACTCGACCCGGTGAACCTGCCCGTGATGAGCACCGGCAAGGAAGCGTATTTCAGCGGACCGTACGTGCGTCGTCTGATCGACGGGGCCGGCCACTTTCCACAGCGGGAGCGGGTCGCGGACACGACGTCCGCAATCGTGGATTGGCTGCGTCGCCACTGCTGATCGGCGCCAGGTCTGGTTTCGCGATTGTCCTCACCGAATCGCAACGCGCCATGCGCGTGTGGCAGCGGCAAGCGGTACAAGCACTGCTGCGGCGCGCTCCCGCGCTCGAGTCGCGACGACCGTGTGCGGGCGCTGATGGCCCAGGCGCTCGCTTTGCAGCAGCGCGATGCGCTGGGCGAAGCCGAGCGACTCTACGTCGATGCACTCGCGCTCGATCCTGACGCGGTTGACGCGCTTCACATGCTCGGCGCGATCTGCTTTCGCACGGGGCGGCTTCGGAAGAGCCAACATCTGATGCGCGAGGCACTCGAACGAACCGAATGGCGCATTCCGATGATCCGCGACAACTACGCGCTCGTGCTCTCGACGTTCACGCGACGCAGCGAAGGAATCGAAGCGCTTCGCGGCGCGGACCCGGCATTCCGCGCCTGGATCGACGCGGAGAGCCGGCGTTTCGCGCAGGCGATCGGGGTTGCGTATACGGGGCTGCCGGATAAGGGTGACACGTCGATCTCAGGCAGCTCGCCCGTTCGTGTGTTGATTGTCGACGACGCCGTCCCGAGGCCGGATCGCGATGCAGGGTCGGTCCGTCTCGTCGCGATGATGCGGATCCTGCAAGGCTTGGGATGCGCGCTGACCTTCACCACTCGCGAGGTTCGATTCGCCGGCCCGGAAGTCGACGCACTGAGGGCAATCGGCGTGGAAGTACTGTGCAGGCCGGACATCTGGAGCGTCGAGCAGGTCCTGGCGGTGCGCGGATCCGATCTCGATCTCATCTTGTTCTGCCATTATCACGTGGCAGCCGAATTCGTCGCCGCCGCGAGGCGCTGCGCGCCGCAAGCGCTTCTCGTGCTCGAGACCTGCGATCTCCACTACGTGCGCGTGCGGCGCGAGGCGGACTTGCGCCGCATCCCCGAGCTGCGACGCGAGGCGGATGCAACGCGCGAGTGCGAGCTCGCGGCCATTCGCGCCGTCGATGTGTCGCTCGTGGTGAGCGAAGTCGAGCGCCGGATCGTTCACGAACAAGCGCCGGAAGTCGATGTGCGGGTCGTCTCGCAGGTGGTGACGCCCGGCCCCTCCGTACCAGGCTTCGCCGCGCGCCGCGACATGTTCTTCGTCGGTGGATTCAACCATCGTCCGAATGTGGACGCGATGCGCTGGTACGTCGAAGCCATCTGGCCACGCGTTCGCGAAAGGTTGCCCGGGGCGCGCACGTATATCGTCGGCGCCGACATGCCGGCAGAGGTCCGCGGACTCGCGGGCGATGGCATCGACGCTGTCGGTCACGTGCCCGATCTCGAGCCCTATCTGCAGGGATGCCGACTGTCGATCGCTCCGCTGCGCTTCGGTGCGGGCGTCAAGGGCAAGATCACCACCGCGCTCGCTGCAGGCGTTCCCGTCGTTGCGACGTCGATCGGCGTCGAAGGCATGCATCTCGAGCACGGGCGCGACGTGCTCGTTGCCGATTTCGCCGACGCATTCGGCGACGCGATCGTCCGTCTGCACGGCGATGAGGCTTTATGGAACCAGCTGTCTCGCGCGGGGCGCGAGACCGTCGTCCGCCATTTCTCGCCGGAGGCCGCACGGCGCGTGCTGGGCGAGCTCCTGGCGCTCGCCGTTGCACGACGGGGCTCAGCCGTCAGTGCGTGATGACGACGAGCACGCTGCAGGGCGCGTACTCGATGATCGCGCGCGTGCTCGACCCGCGCCACCATCGCTCTGCCCAGCTGTCGAGATGGCGATGGCCGACGACGATCAGGTCGGCTCCGATCTTCTTTGCGTAACCGGTGATCTGCTCCACGGAGTCGCCGACGAGCAGCTCACCGATCACCGGATTACCGGCCTCTGAGAGTTGCTTGAGGCCCTCGGCGAGGGTTTCCTCGTGACCGCGTCTTTCCAACTCCGCGCCCGAGCCTCCGTCGTAGAACACGCCGTCGACGGCGACGTTGATCGGCGGCGGCATGACCGCGACCAGATACAGTTCGGAGTGGCCCCACTGGGCGATTTCACGGCAGCTGAGCAGCGCCTTCTGCCCCGATTCCGAACCGTCGTATGCAAGCAGGACGCGTTTGTACATGGACGCCTCACCCACCGATCGCCGCTTCGATCTCGGCAAAAGTACGGGCGACACTGTGCCCGATTTGCGGCGGGAGGCCCAGCTGCCGCGCGATTTGCGTGAGCGAAAAGATGCCGCGCACCGTCCACGTAGCCACCGGCGAGTCGACCGGCCCCGATTCGATCACGACCGCGTGCTGGCGCCCCGACCGTTTGAGCGTTTCGACAATGTCGCCGACTCTCGCCCTCACGACGTCCTGCAGCTCCATCACTTCGAGGAGATCGGCAGGCGTCATCACCTCGCCGACGAGCACATCGACGTGGCGTACACCCCGACTCTGGGCGATCTGCACCGGTCTTTCGCCGAGGATGTCGTTGGCGGTGATGATTCCCACGACGACCCTTGACTCACCGACGACGAACAACGCTCGAACACCGCGCTTGATCATGGCGAGGTGGGCCTCGTCGACGGTCGCGTTGGCGGTCGTCGTTACGGCGATGACGCGACTCAAATCCGTCATCACATCCGTCGCAGGCGAGCTCGCCTGTACATGCAGCTCGCGCGTCTGGTTCTGGAGACGATAGGTCACGCCCGCGTGGGCCTTCACCTGGCGGAGCGGGCGATACGGCTCTTCGAGAGCGGGTTGGACCGGCGCATGCGGTACGGTGGCGTGCAGAAGGCCGGAAAACATCCTTTCGACGAAGGGCTCGCTCGCCTTCGGTTCGGCATTCGCGGCGGCTGCGGACTCTTCTGCGGAAGCGGGTTTGTTCGTCGGCATCATCGACTCCAGGAGCGCGGCTCGCTCGAGGTGCTGCGATCGCGCAATCGCCCATCTTGCCACCATGTGAACCCGCGCAGCAACGACGGGGCCCGGCTTCTACGTCGAGGCGACTCGGCGCTGCGCACGCACGATCGTGTCCGGCGGAGGTAGTGCTCCGTCGATCCGCGACGCCATTCCGGCGATATTCGCCGCATCCTGGTGCAACGCGTACAGCGGAATCGCCACCCCGAAATCGGTCTCGATCTGATCGAGCAGCTGCAACGCGCGGAGCGAATCGCCGCCGACGTCGAAGAAGTTGTCCCAAATGCCGGCACGCGTGTGTAACAGCCGTTCCCACAGCGACGACAGCGCGCGCTCCACCGCGGTTCTGGGTAGTTCGTGCGGTTGCGCTGACTGCCGCGCCGCGACGTTCGGTTGCGGGAGCGCGGCGAGATCGAGCTTTCCGCTGGGCGTCAGCGGCAACGCATCCAGCAAGACGATCGCTGCGGGCACCATGAATTCGGGAAGCGCCCGACGCAGCGACCCGCGAATGTCCGCGGCGTCCGTTTGCGCGCCGGGTGCAGCCACCACGTACGCGACGAGGCGCCGCGAGTCGGGCGGATCGCCGCGCACGACAACCGCCGCAGCGCGGACGTCCGGCAAGTCGAGAAGGGCCGCTTCGACCTCGGCGGGCTCGACCCGATAGCCGCGAATCTTGATCTGGTTGTCGACGCGACCCAGAAACTCGATGTTGCCGTCGGGGAGATAGCGTCCGACGTCGCCCGTGCGGTAGAGACGGTCGTCGTACCGCGCACTGAACGGGTCGCGTATGAACCGCTCGGCAGTCAAGCCCGGGTCGTTCAGATAGCGGCCGCCGACGCCGTGCCCTCCAATGCAGATCTCTCCCGGCAGTCCCGGCGGAACCGGACGCATATGCTTGTCGACCAGGTAGATGCGCACGTTCGGGAGGGGACGACCGATCGGAACGTTCGAGAGCGCTTCATCGCTCGCGAGGTCGGCCTCATAACTCGTCGCCGTACCGCTTGCTTCGGTGGGCCCGTAGACGTTGAACCAACGGGTGAGTCCGCTCGCTTTGCGCTTCCACAGCGCCAGCAGGTCCGGACGCGCGCTGTCCATCCCGGACAGCACGATGCGCAGCGACGCCGGAAACGGAAGCGCGCCTCGCGACATTGCCGCGACCCACTCGTGCCAGTAGGCACTCGGAAGCCCGGTGATCGTGATGCGCAGCTCGCCGAGCTGGCGGACGAACTCCGCAATCGAGGGCGCGTGCGCGCCGGGAAGAAAAACGACGGTCGCCCCCGATGCGAGCGCGGGAAAGAGCTCGCCGACGAGCACGTCGGACGCGATCGACATGAATTGCGTCCGTCGCTCTCCAGGACCGTAGCCGTAGCGCTCGATATTCGCCAGCGTGAGATTTGCAAGCCCCCGGTGCTCGATCAGGCTGCCCTTGGGCCGTCCCGTGGAGCCCGACGTGTAAACCGCATACGCGGCATCACGCAGGCCGACAGTGGACGGAGGATTTGCCGTACTTTCGCGCGCAATACTGCCGTCGCGCACATCGATCAACACGAGGGGTCGTCCGAGCTCACCCAATCGCGGCGCCGAAGCCTGCGACGTGATCAGCGTGGACACTCCGGCATTTCCGACGATGTACTCGAGGCGCTCCTTCGGATGGCCCGCATCGAGCGGCAGGTACGCGGCGCCTGCCTTCAGGATGCCGAGTATCGCGACAGCGATCTCAGCCGAACGCTCAATGCAGACGCCGACGAGCGTTCCCGTAGCGACGCCCGCGCGCCGCAAGTGGTTCGCGACCTGGTTCGCGCGATCGTTCAGCTCGCGGTACGTGAGCGTACGGTCCGCGGCTTCGACGGCCGGTGCGCCCGGCGTGCGTTCCGCTTGCAACTCGAAGAGCCTGTGCACGCAGTCTTCGGAAGGAAATATTCTGCCCGTGTCGTTCCACTCGACGAGCATACGGTTCTGCTCCGCAGCCGTGAGCAGCGGCTGCTCGCTGATCGCGGCGTCGAGATTTTCGAGCGTACCTTCGAGCAGCGTGCGCAGATGGTCGAGCATTTGCACGATCGTCGCAGGCTCGAAGAGCGCCCGCTCGTAGACAAGCTTCAGCGACAATTGCGGTTCGCCGAAGGCGACGAGCGTCAACGGGTAACTCGCACTCGATCTGCGTCCGAACCGCCGTGTCGTCCAATGCTTCCGCTCTTCGCCGAGCGCGGCGTCGAGCACCGAGTGTTCGTAGACCACGAGCGTCGAGAACAGCGGGACCTCGGGCGGGATTTCGGCCCACTGCCGGATGCTCGTCGGCGATGCCCATGCGTGCGGGCGCATTTCCAGCCACTGCGCGCGCAATCCCTGAAGCCATTTGCGCAGCGGGATCTCCGGCGGCAGCTCGATCCGCATCGGTACCGTGTTGATCAGCGGTCCGACCATCTCGCGGAATGTCTCGGGCCCTGCGCCGCGCAACGCGAGCGTTATGCCGAACGATACGGAATCCTCTCCGCTGTATCGTGCGAGCAGTTGTGCCCAGGCGCCGACGAGCAGGGTGTTCAATGTCAGATCGCAGGAACGCGCGATCCTCGAAAGCGCAAGCGTGGTCTCCCGCGACAGGCGGATTTCGTGCGCCGCATGGCCGCTTGGCACCGCCGGGCCGGATTGCTGCGGACGACGACAGAGCACCGATGTGGCGGTCGTCGTCGAATGGAGCGCCTGCTGCCAGTATCGGCGGGCCGCGACCTCGTCTTGCGTCGACAACCAATCGACGAAGGAGCGAAACGGCACCGGAGGCGCAAGCTCCGGCTCGCGCCCTGCACACAGCGCATCGTAGATGTCGAACACCTCGCGCAGCACCAGGCGAATGCCACGGCCGTCGAGCAGCGCATGGTGGTACGTGCAAAGGAGCCGCCAATGCTCGTCGGCGAGACGAAACATGGCAAGGCGCATCAGCGGTGCGCTTTTCGCGTCGAAACCATGTTGGACGTCGGCTTCGAGCCGGGCCTGGAAGCGCGGTTCGATCCGATCCGGATGAGTGGCGCGCCAGTCTTCGTGCACCCAGCGAATGTCGACGTCGCGCAACACGTGTTGCAGCGGCTCGTCGATCCCCTCGATGTGAAAGCGAGTGCGCAGCACCGCGTGTCGATCGATGACCAGCCGCCACGCCTCCTCGAGTCGACGCACGTCGAGCGGTTCGCGAAGGTCGCAGATCGCGTGCTGAACGTATCCTGCACTCCCGCCCGAGGCGATATCGTGGAATAGCATCCCCTGCTGCATCGAAGACAGGGGATAGGAATCCACGACTTCGTTCGACATCGGAGTCCCGCGCGCGTCTTCGCTGCTCACCTGAGAGGAGCGCCGCTGCGCGATGGCGTTGCGACCAGGATCTCGGTGCCGACCCGTGTAGGCAGGGAGCGCACGAATTCGAATCCGCTCGACACGAGCAACGCCTCGTATTCGGCGCGCGTGCGTTCGCGGCCGCCAAGCATCGCCATCATGTGCATGTCGAGCATCACAAGGTCGGCGGCGGGTGCGAATCCTCCGGGCACGACCTTTTCGATGACGAGCAGCTCACTCTCGTCGCCCATCGCAGCGCGGCAATTGCGCAGAATCGCCTCGCATTGCTCGTCACTCCAATCGTGAAGCACGCGTTGCAGCAGATACGCATCGCCGCCCGGCGGTACGCGCTCGAAGAAAGAACCGCCAACGATCTCGCATCGCTGCAGCACGCCTGCGTCGCCAAGCAAGCGCGTCGCGCCGGAAACGACGTGCGGCTGGTCGAAGAGAACGCCTCCGGGCTGCGGAAAGCGTGCAAGGATGTCGGCGAGCAATGCGCCGTGCCCGCCGCCGACGTCGACGATCATGCGATGCCTCGAGAAGTCGTACGCCTCGGAAATCGACCCCTGCGTCGACCTCTGGTCGTCCGCCATCGTACGATTCATGCATTCGTTGAGCTCTGGATCGCGCCTTCGATGCTCCCATGCGCTCATGCCGAACACGTGACCGAACGCCGTTTCACCGGTGCGAACCGTGTGACTCAGGCTTAGCCAGGCAGGCAGGTATTCGTCGCGGACGAGAATGCCGCGCTCACGCATCGCGGAGTCGCCTTCCAGAAGAAGCCGTCCCGTGGCTGTCAGTGCGACTCCCTCCGCGTGATTTTCGACGAGGCCGAGGCTCGCGAGCGCGCGCAGGAACCTGCGCAGAGATGGTTCGTGCGCGCGAAGACGCTCGGACAGGTCCGCCTCGCCGAGCGGAGCCGCGCGCAATGCTTCCAAGAGTCCCAATTCGATGGCGGCCACGATAAGACAGGTGGTCCGATAGCCCTGGATCAGGTCATGTACGTGGCGGCGACTGTCGGCGCTTGGCTGCATGCGGCGAGTATTTCGGATCGCATCATCAGGGTCAACTTGTCGCGCTTGGGCGGTGAGCGTCTCGATGTAGGCAACATCGCACGGTGAGATGGCAACGCGGACGACAGTCAAACTGCGGGAATGCCGCTACCGTTGCTGCATCCACGGCAAAGGAGACGGCGATGGGTTTGACCGAGGAAGGTCCCGGGAAGCTCGCAGCGTTGCGTAAGTGCGCGCATCACAATTGCACATGCACCGTCGAGGACGGAGAGGAGTACTGCAGCGATTACTGCCTCGAGAGCATGGGCGCCGAAGCCAGCGCTGACGAGGACGACGACGAAGCCTGCGGCTGCGGCCACGCGGAATGCACGTCGAAGGAAGCGATCGCTCCGATTGCGCCGTTCCCGACCTGATCACGCACGCAGCGTCCAGAACTCTTCATTGGTAACCAGGCGGCAAACCGCTTCGGCGGCAGCGTCGAGGAGTTTTTCGCCCTTTTCGGCACTCGCCGTACGCGGGTCGCCGATCGCTCCGTGCGCAGTGCGCGATTTGAAGGACCTCCATCGGTGTGCGGCGTCCGTGCCCGCGACTTGCGCGATCTCGCGCTCCGTCGGGCCGACGGCGTCAGCGGCGAGCGCCATGTCGACGAGCCCGGGCTCGAGTGCGAGCACCATCGACGTTTCCGCCTCGCACGCGTGGCGAACGCCCGCCTGGTTCTCGAGGACCTTCGCCATCGCCGGCTGCGCGAGCTGGAAGTACGTCGTCGTCGCGATGGGCGCATCGAGCTCGACGGCAAGCTCGTTGACGGCGACGGTCAGCGCAGCGATGTTGCCGCCGTGCCCATTGAGTAAAAGCACCTTGCGAAAGCCGTGACGGACGAGCGAACGGCACACGCCGCGGACGAGCGCGAAAAACGTCGCGAAATCGACCGACAGCGTTGCGCCGAAGCTCATGTGATGCTCGGCGAGACCGCTCCAGATCGTCGGCGTGATCAACGTCGGGATCGTGGCATATGCGCGCGTGGCCGCGCGGCGCGCCACTTCACCGACGAGCAGGCAATCGACCTGCGTCGGAAGATGCGGACCGTGCTGCTCGGTTGAGCCGATCGGCACGATCACTACGGCGTCCTGCAGAGCAAGCGCCCGAAGTTCGGGTGCCCGCAGGCGCGACCATTCGACTTCTGCCATCACTCACCTCCCGCCTTCGCGCTCGAGAAGCCGCTCGAGGAACGCACGCGTGCGCGCTTCCTTGGGCTGCGCGAAGATCTGCGCCGGCGGCGACCGCTCGATGATTTGGCCGTTGTCCATGAACACGACGTCGTCGGCAACATCGCGCGCGAAACCCATCTCGTGCGTGACAACGAGCATCGTCATTCCCTGCTCGGCGAGCTGGCGCATCGTCCGCAGCACTTCTCCGACGAGCTCCGGGTCGAGCGCCGAGGTCACTTCGTCGAACAGCATCACGCGGGGATTCATCGCGAGCGCCCGGGCGATCGCCGCGCGTTGTTGCTGCCCTCCCGACAATCGCTCCGGGTGCACGTCGCGCTTGTCCTCGAGGCCCACGCGGCGCAACAGATCGATCGCGAGCGCGTCGGCCTCCCGCGGCGCCATGCCGCGGACCCGCCGCGGAGCAAGCGTGATGTTCTCCATCACCGTGAGGTGCGGAAACAGGTTGAACGATTGGAACACCATCCCGACCTTGTCTCGCAACGCCTTGAGCGACGCTCGATCCGGCGCTGCTTCGCCGTTGCCTTCGCCCTTTGCTGCGAGCGTTCCGTCGATGCGGATCGTGCCCTGCTGAATCGGCTCGAGGGCGGCGAGACAGCGCAGCAGCGTGCTCTTGCCCGAGCCGCTCGGCCCGATGACGACGAGCACTTGTCCCGCATCGAGCTCGAGATTGATGTCGTTGAGAACGGTCGCGCTTCCATAGCGCTTGACCAGCTTGTCGACGACGATGAGCGGCTCGCCATTCGTCACGTCAGCAAAGCCTCAGACTCGCGCCGCCTTCAAGCGGGATTCCATCTTGCCGATGAGCAGCGCGACCGGGTAGGTGATCGCGAAATAGAACACCGCGACGATCGTCAGCGTTTCGACCGGGCGGAACGTCTCGACGGCAATCAGCTGGCCGATCCGCAGGAGCTCGGGCGTCCCGATCGCCGACGCGAGCGCCGTGTCCTTGATCAGGTAGATCGTCGTCGTTCCCATCGGCGGCAACACGTTGCGCAAGGCCTGCGGGAGGATCACGAAGCGCAGCGTGTCCTTCAGATCGAGGCCGAGAACGCGAGCGGCCTGCCATTGCGTCCGATGCACCTGGATGATTCCGGCGCGCAGGATCTCCGCATAGAACGCGGCGATGTTGAGACCGAGAGCCACCGCCGCGGCCCCGAGCGCGCCCAGATCGAAGCCGGTGAGAAGCGGCAGGCCGTAATAGAGCCACACGATCTGCACGAGCGGCGGCGTTGTCCGGAAGAACTCGATGTACACCGCGGCCGGCCAGTACAACAGCGGATGCCGCGAATACTTCATCAGCGCGAGCACGAGCCCGAGCGCGAGCCCCATGCTCGCGCTGATCAGCCCGAGCTCGAGCGTAATGCCGACGCCGCGAACGAGATCGGGAAAGTACCCGAGGATCTTCGCGAACTGAAAGTCGCCCACGCGACTGCCGGACGATCAGTTGGCCGCCTTGATCTGGTCGGGCTTCATGTATTGCGCGATCAGCGCGTCGAGCTTGCCGGAGCTGCGCATCTTGGCGACGAATCCGTCGACGTAATCGCGCATCTTCGTGTCGCCTTTGCGATAGCCGTAGCCGACCTTGCACGCCCGCACTTCGAGCGGCTTGTTGTGGCCGGGGATGATCCGGATCTTGTCGCCGAACGCTTCCAGCGCTACGGTGGTCTGGATGGGCGTGTCGAGCACGACCGCGTCCGCGCGTCCCGCGACGACTTCCTGGATCAGATCGGCGGAGGTGGACTGCCCGAATCCCTTGATCGTCGCGTTCGGCGCGACTTCCTTCGCGACCGATTCCGACCACGAACCCGAAGGCACCGCGAACACGACTTCCGGACGGTTGAACGCGGCGACGTTGGTAAGCCCCTTCGGATTGTTGGCGCTGGTGGTGAGCGTCGCGCCGATCGTGATGTAGCTTTCGCTGAAGTCGATCACTTCCTTGCGTTTTTCGGTGATGCACAGCGCCGGAACGACGTCCCATTTCTTCGATTCGATGCCGGCGACCGCCGTCGCCCATTCCGAATTGACGATGTTCAGCTTGACGCCGAGGTCGGCCGCCATCTGCTTCATCATCTCGACGTCGATGCCGACGTACTCGCCATTCGGCCGCGGCGAGATGAGCGGCCGATAGAGAACGCCAGCGACGCGAAGCTCGCCGCGCTGCTTAATGTCGTCGATCGTGCTCTGCGCCTGCGATACGACGGGCGCTGCAGCGAGAAATAGTCCTGCTACGGCGGCGAATGTCACGATTTTGCGCATTTGATCCTCCTCGTCATGGAGCACCTGCTCCGGTTTGTCTGCAACTGTCCCGACGCCGGCTAGTCGCTGCGGAAGGCGAGGCTCGTCCGCCTTTCCAGGTACGACGCGAGCAGCACGAGCGGCCAGGTGAGAAAGAAGTAGATGAGAGCCACCGTCGTCAGCACCTCGATGGGGCGAAAGTTCTGCGCCGCGAGCACCCACCCGCGGTTCATAATTTCGGGTACGGCGATGACGGCGGCGAGCGACGACTGCTTGAGCAGGCTCACGAGCGCGTTGCAGGCGGGGGCATAGACGAGCCGCAGCGACTGCGGGAGGATCACCCACCAGAGGCGCTGCGGGTAGCTCAACCCGATGACCTGGCCGGCGTCCCATTGGCCGCGAGGAACCGCGAGGATGGCACCACGAAAAATCTCCGACATCTGCGCGCCTGAGCTGCAGGCGAGCGCTCCGGCGACCACCGTGAACGCGTCGAGGCGGATATCGACGAGCACGGGGAGCGCGTAATACGCCCACACGATGTGCATCAACGGCGGAGTCGTACGGAAGAACTCGACGATCGTCTGTACGACCTGGCTCACCACAGGAATCGCCGCACTACGCGCGACGGCGATCGGCAATGCGATGATGACACCCCCCACATACGCGACGAGCGTGATTGCGAGGGTCAGCGGAATGCCGAACAGCAGGTACGGGATGTCGCCAACGATTGCATCGAAGCGAAGCATCAGAAGGCTCGGCCTCTGGTTGACGGATTCATCGCCGTGAGCAACGATTCGAGCCGAACGATAGAGAGTTCCGAACGCCTAGTCAATCGAGAGCGGATCCTCCTACCATGAAGATCACCGCGGTTCGTTCCGTGCCTGTGCTGTGTCCGCGTCGCCGCCAGTATGGTGGCATCGTCAAGACCGCACTTGGCGCGGCAGGCTGGTCGGATTACACGATCGTCTTCGTCGACACCGACGCCGGCATCACGGGACTTGGCGAAGTCGACAGCGTGTTCAAGCGTCGGGGCGCGCTGCTGCGGCACGATCTCGAGCGCGCGCTCGTCCCGGCGGTGATCGGCGAAGATCCATTCCGCATTTCCTGGCTGGTGAGGAAAATGGACGACGCGCTCGACGGTGTGGAGGAGGCGAAGGCCGCAATCGAGATGGCGCTTTGGGACATCGTCGGCAAGGCGCTCGACACGCCTGTCTACAACCTCCTCGGCGGCAAGGTGCGCGAGCGCATCCCGCTGAGCTATTCCATTCCCTTCGGCTCCCCCGACGAGATGGCGCGCCTCGCGCAGGAGCGCGTCCAGTGGGGACATCGGACGATCAAGGTGAAAGTCGGAAGCGATGATCCCGCGCGCGACATCGCGGCGGTCAAGTCGATCCGCGCGGCGATCGGGCCCGATGTGAAGCTGCGCGTCGATGGCAACATGGGATGGCAAACGCCGAAACAGGCTATCGCCGTCATTCTCAAAATGGAGGACAGCAATCTCGAGCTCGTCGAGCAGCCGCTGCCCGCTCACGATCTCGGAGGCATGGCGGAGGTGCGGCGCGGGATCGGCGTGCCGTTGATGGCCGACGAGAGCATCCGCAATCCGCGCTCGGCGATGCAAGTGATCCGCCATGGCGCCGCCGACATCGCGAATGTCTACGTGACGGAAGCGGGCGGGCTCTCGAATGCGGCGAAGATCTTCGCGATGTGCGAAGCCGCGGGGATGCCCTGCATGATCGGCAGCATGCCCGAATTCGGCATCGGCACGGCGGCGCAGATCCATCTCGGCATCGCGATGAACAATCTCGGTCCCGACAGCGACACGTGCGGCGTTCTCTATCACCAGGAAGACCTGCTGACCAAGCCGCTGCGCATCGAGAATGGATTTTCCTATCCGCCGGAAGGGCCGGGTCTGGGCGTCGAAGTCGATATGAAAGTGCTCGAAGCCTGGAACAAGGCGGCCGTCGCAGCGCAATGAGAAAACTGCAATGTAGCGTCTACTGAAGACGAGCCTCCCGATGTCGAACCACGAACCCCAGCGCTGCGATCTCATCGTCGATGATGGTTGCCTCGTCACCATGGATGCGCGCCGGTTGATCGTCCCGCGCGGAGCCATCGCGATCAAAGGCCACACGATCGCAGCCGTCGGCTCGCGCGACGATATCCGGCGCGATTGGCGTGCAACCGAAACCATCGATGCCCGCGGCGCGATCGTCCATCCGGGCTTTGTCGATGCGCACCTGCACGCCAATGCGCAGACGTGTCGCGGCTTCTTTCGTGGCGATGCGAGCAAGGGCACGAAGGTCGGGCCAAGCTATGCTGATTGGAAAGCGACGCTGACACCCGAAGACGAGAACGCGGCAGCGGGCCTTGCAGCCGTCGAGATGCTGCGGCACGGGATCACGTGCTTCGTCGAGCCCGGTAGCGCGTTCGAACCCGATGCGGTCGCAGCTGCGACACAGCAGGTGGGAGTCCGTTGCACGCTCGCGGAGCCTTACCTGTGGGACACGACGGAAGTCATGGAAGCGATTCCGGGCCTCGCAAGCAAAACGCTATTTGCCCGCGTGCCGCCCGACCACGATCGGTGCATGAAGCTCCTCGGAAGCCAGCTCTTCCGGAACAACGATCGCGACGGGATCACGCACGGCCACGTCGCACTCTACGGCGAAGGAACGGCGTCGGACGCGCTCTACGTTGCCGCGAAAGCGACCGCCGATCGCGCGAACACGGTCCTCAACAATCACATCGGATTCGATCTCGATCTCGCTGCTGCGATGGAGCGCAACTGGGGCAAGTCGCGCTTCGTTCATCTCGCCGAGCTCGGCGTGCTCGGCGCGAACACTACGTTCGTGCATATGAATCTCATTCGCGACGACGAGATCGAGCCGATCGTGCGATCGGGTTTGTCGATCGTCTGGTGCCCGCTCGCGTACGTGTCGCGCGGCACGCCGATGCGCGAAAAGACGCGGATTCCCGAGATGAAGAAGCGCGGCGTCAACGTTGCGCTGGGAACCGATTCGGCGCGGCAGAGCTCTTCCGGCGACGCCGGGTTCCTCGCGCTGCAGCTTGCCGGCGGTGCCGGTCACGCGACCGTCTCGGAGGACGTGTTCGAGATGATGACGCTGGGCGGAGCACAGGCAGCAGGGCTTGCGCATCTGATCGGTAGCCTCGAGCCCGGGAAGCGCGCCGATATCGTGATCCGTGCAACGGATGCGGCGGAGTTGATGCCGAGCATCGATCCGGTCCATCAGCTCGTTACCGTCGGCCACGGGCCGAGCACCGACACGGCGCTCGTCAACGGACGCGTCGTCCTGCGCGGTGGACATGCGGCGCTCGTCGACGATGCCGAGCTGTTCGCGAAAGCGCGTGCGTCGGTTGCGCAGATCGTCAAACGACTCGGACTGGCTCCCCCGGGACTCTGGCCCCGGAATTAGCGGAAATAGGGTCAGAGACGATTTTCGCGCTCTGATGCGCGGAGTCTCAGGGTCCGGATGAAAATCGTCTCTGACCCCATTTTCCGCGGGTCAGCACCCGGCGACGCATTTGCCCGCCGCGTCGAACTCCATCGTCTTTCCCGAAAGCGGGATGTGCGCGGGAATCTTTAGAGCCTTGACGAACGCTTCGGTCTTGCTGCCCGGGCGCACCTTCCCGCTCACGGTCCCGACTTCGTTCGCGTGCGACGGGATGACCGAGGCCGGTTTCACCAGCTCGTTGATCACGTATGCGGCTTCGGCCGGACCCGTGGTGAACCCATCGCCGATGTTCATGACGGCGAGCTTCGCGTTATAGTGGTTGCGAACGACCAATTCCTGGTCGGCGGTGATGCCGGTGTCGCCCGACAGATACGCGACGAGTCCGTTGCTGAATCGCAGAACGTAACCCGTCGCAAGACCCACGTCGCCGGCAATGCCCGCGTCCTTCATCGCCTTGCCCAGGTCGCCGCCGATGTAGTCGGGATCGAGTCCATTGCTGTGCATCGCGGTCACCGTGGCGATGCGCACGCCGCCGACCGTCACGCTGCCGCCAAAGCGCGCGAGAATCGAGTTGGCCGGATCACCGCCGTTCGCCTTGAGCTTGGCCGCGAAGAAGGGCGGCATCTCGCTGCCGGTGACGATCTTCGATTTCTTGGCCAGCGCGATGTTGACGGCGCTCGAGTTCGGTATCGCCGACACCGACATGTCCGGACTTTCACAGGTTCCCGAGTTCGGCGCCTTGTTGTGTGCGTTACCGACGTGGTCGCCATGCATATGGCTCACGAGGATGATGTCGATCTTGCCGAGACGCGGATCGTTGGCGCCGGCGACGGTGCGGCCGGGGTCGTAGAGAATCCGTGTGCCGTTCGCATCCTCGAAGATCAGCGCGCGATCCTGCGGGCAGAATTCACCGTCGATGCCGCCCAGCGGCGTCACCTTGACGTTCTGGGCCCACGCAGGCGCAAGCGCGCAACCAAGCACGGCCAGCGCAGCGACAACGGTCGAGCGATACATCGGACCCCTCCAATTGTTGTTCCGGAGGAGTTAGCGTATCACTTATCGAACGCGAGCCTGTTCTCTGTGACGCTCGATCGCGTCGACGATGTCGCGCGGTGTCCGCGTCGTCAGCTCCTTGTCGACCGTCGCTTCTATGCAGTCGTGGACTTCCTTTGGCAGCGATTTACGCAGCACGCCGAGGAATTCGGGCGGAGCCACCACCCACAGCTTGTCGTAGCGGTGCTCGGTTCGAGCATGATCGAGATAACCGGCGAGCGCCGTCGCGAAGCGTTCGACTTCATGCTGCGCAGGCGTTGTGTTGGGCATTGCCGAGTGCCCCTGCGTTTGCGCGCCTCGACCGTAAAACCGCCCCAGGCCATCCGTACGCAGCTCGCGGTTCGCCGATCGGCCGCCGGGATTCGCGAAGTCTGAAATTTCTACGGGGGAGTCGCGCCCCGTTCCGAGCTCGAAGATTCTCGCTCGACTTTTGTCACCTGCCAATATCCAAGTCGCCATCGCCGCTCCTTCCAGCTGTTGCTCCGTTCGACGACATTTAGACAGCCTTTGGCGGGTCTTCGTTGACTGGTCAGAGCCACCGGCGAACCTTCGCCTTGTACGCCCGGTACGAATTACCGAAGAGAGCGTCGAGCGCCTTCTCTTCGGGCGCGATCTGGAATCGACTGATGTATGCGCCAAAAACGAGAGGGCCTAAGAACCCGAACCACGCGCCCAGCCATGCAGCCCATGCGCACAGCAAGAACACGAGACCGACGTACATCGGATTGCGTGTGACCCGGTAGATGCCGGAGGTGACCAGCGACGCGGCAGATTGGGGCTTCGTGGGATTGACAGTTGTTCTGGCGCGAAAAAATGCCCTGAGCGCCGCCGCACTGAAGATCACACCCGTGAGCGCAAATGCAACTGCCAGTGCTGTACGTATCTCGCCGCCTCCGATCATCCCGACGGTCACGCGACAGAGCCCCCACATGCCGAGGCCAACAATGAGCGCGACGATCGGGGGTGGAATTTTCAGCTCGAGAGATTGCAGTGTGAAACGACTGCTGCGGCTCATTGTCGGACAAACGCGTAAGGAAGTATCGCTACGTTCGCGATCAAGTCGAGCTGGTCGAGCCCGCAATGTAAGCGGCGGAGCGGTCCAGCAGCACCGCAACGTCAGCCGCCGGCAAGGCGCGCGCAAAGTGAAAGCCCTGGGCCTGGTCACACCGGTATTGGCGAAGCAGATCGAGCTGAGCGGATGATTCGACGCCCTCGGCGATCACGCTCAGCCGCAGCGTGTGGCCGAGGTTGATGATGGCGCCGACTATCGCCAAGCTGTTCGGATCGCGATCGATATCCTGCACGAACGACTGGTCGATCTTCAAGTGGTCCAATGGAAAGCGCCTCAGGTACGACAGCGATGAATAGCCGGTACCGAAGTCGTCGATGGCGAGCGAAATGCCTTGATCGCGCAGCTCCGACAGAATGTCGATCGTTGCGCTGCTGCCATCCATCAGCGTGCCCTCGGTCATTTCGAGCGTAAGACGGTGCGCCGCAAGCTGCGCATCGGCGAGCGCAGCTCGAACCAGGGCGGGCAGGCCGCGCTGAAACTGGCGGGCAGCGAGGTTGACGGACATGCTGAGGGGCGTTGAGCAATTCGCCAGCCAGTGCTGACACTGGCGGCACGCTTCGTAGAGCACCCATTCGCCGATCGACTCGATCAGGCCGATCTCCTCGGCAAGTGCGATGAAGCTGTCCGGTTCCAATACCCCCAGTCGCGGGTTGTTCCACCGCAGCAACGCTTCGACGCCGACGATTCGGTTGCTATGCAATGCCACCTGAGGCTGGTAATGGACGACGAATTGCGAGCGTGCGAGCGCGGTGCGCAGTTCGTTTTCGAGATACCACCGATCGCGCATGCCCGTGGTCATCGATTCGGCGAACATCGCCCAGCCGCCTTGGCCGTTCTGACGCGCGACGTGCATTGCAGTCGTCGCGCGCTGTGTCAGTCCTTCGAGCCCGGTTGCCGCCGCAGCGAGACAGGCAACGCCGACGCTCACCGTAACGCTGAATTGCTCGTCGCCAACCGTGAACGGATGCTCCTGCTCGGCCACGAACCGGCGCGCCATCTCCGTAGCCGCCTCGGCGGTGCAATTGGTCAGGAGCAAGGCGAATTCGTCGCTCCCGACGCGCGCCAGCAACTCGGAGGCGCCGACGAAACGCCTCAGTCGTTCGCCCACCGCGCGCAGCGCGTCGTCGCCTACTTTCGTGCCCAGAACTTCGTTCACCCTCCTGAAGTTGTCGACATCGATGCAGAACACGCAGACACGATCCGGCTGGTGCGCTGCGGCGAGCCGGCGCTGCCCCTCTTCCAGAAACAGCGAGCGGTTGGGCAACCCGGTGATAGCGTCCTGCCGGGACAAATGCCGCAGGCTGCTTTCTGCCGTCAACCGCGCAATTTCCACCTCGCGCGCCGCCAGTCGCTGCACCGTGACGTCGCGGAGAATTGCGTGCACGATCTCCCCACCGCCCATTTGCACGGGATGCATGATCACGTCGAGCAGCAGAGGTGTGCCGTCGGCGCGCTGAAACTGCCAGTCGAAGCGTTCGAGGCCCGACTGGAGCACCTTTAGTCTTCCGTCGGCGAAGACCTGCGCCGATGCGCGACCGTCAGCCTGAGTCGACGGGGCGAACGCATGCAGCGGTAGTCCGATAGCCTGCTCGCGCGACGCGATGCCGAGCAGGCGCAGCGCGGCGTCGTTGCAATCGAGGAGGCCATCCGCGTCGACAAAAACCATCGCGTCACCTGCGAGCTCCCAAATGGCGCTGAACTTCTTCTCGCTCTGGCTTGGCTTGCCGTAGTTTGCGCGCGTCATGGCTGCGCCTCCCTCGCGCGCGAGGCATTCGTCGGCGACCTCCATGCAATTACGCGCGGCGGACGAAAGGTAGCACAAGCAGGCCCTCTGTATCAGCCGGCCGGGCGAGAGCGGGTTGCGAACCACGCGCCCATTGCAATGGCCGCGGCGAGGATGATCACCGTCCATTCCGACAAGGTTGGGACGGCTGTTCCGCGCGTGGGGGCGAGAGCGGACTGGAAGCCAAGCGTCACGCGCAGTCGCTGCGACTGACCGATCGTGTTGCCCTGCGTCGTGTGCGTCTGCAGATTGCCGTCGATGGCATTGGTCACATCCCCCGGGATCGCGTTATCGCCGAGCGCGACGGAGCTCGCGACAAAGCTGCCGAACTCGGGAGGCGCGCCACCCGCAAAGTTGAGGCTGATCTCGGCAAGGTTCAGGCCGCCGCCTTCCGGCAGGCCTTGGAGGAAAACGCCCTCGATCGTCAGGAACTGGCCGTTCACATTGAATGTGCCATCGGCATCCGAGTAGAAGACGTCGTAGAACTCTGTCGCTGCGCCGGGAATGTCGCTGTTTCCCGGGCCGAGCGGATCGGCCAGTCGCGTCGTGAGCTGCGAGCTGTTTACGCTGAAGGTGAACGGCGTCGGCGCGACGCCGCCAGTTCGTTCGTAGAACGTGATGGATGTCAGGTTCGGGATCAGTCGCACGGGCACCGCGTGAGCAGCGGCCGACAAGGCCATCGACATGAAGGCGAAAGTGACGAAACGGATCCACCGAATTGCATCCATGGGCATCCCCTTGGGCTATACCTCATACGCTGCGCTCGACGACCACCGCGGTACCGTAGCAGAGTACCTCGGTGACGCCTTGCATCACCTCCGTCGCGTCATAACGGATGCCGATCACGGCATTGGCACCGAGTTCCCGGGCGTGTTGAAGCATCAGCTCGAAAGCCTCGTTACGTGTCTTTTCGCAGAGACTGGTGAACAGCGAAATGTTGCCACCGACGAGCGTTTGCAACGAGCCGCCGATCGTGCCGAATATCGACCTCGAGCGAACCATGATGCCCCGGACGACTCCGAGATTGCGCACGATCCTGTGCCCGTCCAATGTAAACGCTGTAGTGGTCAGAGCATGGTCCATATGGCGCGCGGCGCGGGCGGATTTGCGTCAATGATGCCACTGCCCGTCATCCGGTTGAAGTCCCGACGGAGCGTTGTTCGTTACGCACCAGCTCGCTGGGCAGCTCGTCGAACCGCCGCCCGAGGTTACCCACGTATGCGGCTGTCATCGGAGCGCCAGCGGCCGGCGAGGAAGTCATATTCGCCGAAGCGCCAGCGCTGGTATGCGTAGAACCCCCTTGTGAGCAACAGTGTTCCGACGACACCGGCGGCCGCATCGGACCAGAACGGTGTCGAGGGGACGAGAAAATGCGTGAGAAGGGCGATCCCCACACCCGCCACCACATTGTTGATGACGGCGATGACGCTCGCCGTCGTCAGCCTTCACGACGGTGGCCAGCCCAAGCAGAAAGACGGCCGGCAGCACGATGGCAATGACGGGCGCCAGCACGTCGGTTGAACCTGCGACGAAGCCGGTTGCAACCAGCGAGCTCGAAAGGACCATCACGTAGAGCGTGCTGCGCGACGAAGCCTCGGCGTAAGTCGAGTTGTTCGCTGTCTGCAGCACGAACTGCTCGGTCGTCAGCATCGTGAGCAACGCGGTCCGTACCGATTTTTCGCGGGATGTCACTGCATCGTCTCGTCGAGACAAAGGGGCAAGCCTTCCCGGTGTGGTCGTCGCCAGGCGCACTCGCGGATCGTACGCCGCCTCAGTGCGAGAGCGACGCGTGCGCGACGTAAGCATCGATCTGCCGTGCGAGAACCGGCAGCGTCACGCCGCCGTGTTCGAGGATCGCGTCGTGGAACGCGCGCAGATCGAACCGCTCGCCGAGCGCAGCCTCGGCGCGCTTGCGCAGCTCGACGATCCGGAGCTCGCCGACCTTGTACGCGAGCGCCTGTCCGGGCCACGAGACGTAGCGGTCGACTTCGGTACGCACCTCGTGCTTGGAGAGCGCCGTGTTCGACGCGAGATAGTCGAGCGCGCGCTCGCGCGTCCATTCCATCGCATGCACTCCCGTGTCGATGACCAGCCGGCACGCGCGCCACATCTCGTAAGCGAGCCGCCCGAAGCGCTGATACGGCGTGTGATAGACGCCCATCTCCTCTCCGAGCTTTTCCGTATAGAGCGCCCAGCCTTCGCCGAACGCGTGCGGGTAGAAGTTCCAGCGGAACTGCGGCAAATCGGTGAGCTCGCGTGCGATCGCAATCTGCAGATGATGCCCGGGCACTGCTTCGTGCAGCGTCAGCGCCGGCAACGCATACAGCGCGCGCGTGTCCAGCGCGTGGGTGTTGACCCAGTATTCGCCCGCCGCGCCGATCGGACCGGGGTTGTAGCGTCCGCTCGTGTAGTTCGGCGCGAGCGCCTCCGGCACGGGCTTCACGCCGTACGGCGTGCGCGGAAGCTTTCCGAAATAGCGAGGCAGCTTGCCGTCGATTTCCTTGCAGATCCATGCCGCCTCGCGCAGGAGCGCCTCCGCGTTCTTCGCGTAGAACTGCGGATCGGTGCGCAGAAACGACAGAAACTCGGCGAAGCTGCCCTCGAAAGCTAGCTCGCGGATGATCGCTTCCATCTCGCCGCGAATCCGCGCGACCTCGGCAAGGCCGGTCCGATGAACGCTTTCGGGCGTTGCATCCGGGAGCGTCGTGAAATAGCGGACCAGCTCATCGTAGTAGGCCCGGCCATTGGGCAATGCGGAGGCGCCGATCGCGCTGCGCGCGGCATGCCGATATTCGTCCTCGAAAAAACCGCGAAAGGCCGCGTACGCGGGCATGACTGCGGTTGCGAGTGCAGCCTTGCCCGCTTCCGACAGCCGAGCGCGGTCCGACTCGGGCACGCGATCGGGAAAGCTCGCGAACGGGCGCCAGAGCGGCGAGTCGTCGGGGGCTTCGTACTGCGCACCCGCGACGATATCGGACACGCCATCGAGAACCGCGGCGGGAAGCGTGAATCCCTCGCGCATCCCCGTTCGGGCGTTCGCGATGTTCTCGTCGAAGTAGCGCGGCACGTCCTCGAGCCGCGCGATGTAATCCTCGTATTGTTTCGTCGTCTGCGGATCGACCAGAGAGTCGAGCTGCAGCAAATCGCTGTAGAACCCGCTGTCGCTGTTGAACGGCATGCGCCATTCACGGTAGTGGGCCAGCGTGACGCGGCTCCCGACCATGAACTCGAAGATGTCGTAACTGACTTGCTCCCGCGCGCTCAAACTCGCGCGGTCGATAACGCGCAGCCGGCGCAGAAGATCCGCGTCTGCGGCGAGCCGTCGCGACTGCGCCTCGGGCGTGACGCTGGGGAGGCGATCGTCGTAGGCCCGCACCCCTTCGCTCGTGGCCGTGAGGGGATCCTCGCGCCACGTCAAGGCGCGCTCGTCTGCGAAGAGTTGAGCGAGCGGTGCGGAGGGTGGCGGTGGCGACGACATCGACGTCACGATCACTCGTCGGCGTTCAAAGCGTCGGGCTCGTGCGCGCGTCGGCGACGACCATGTGGACGAAGTGCAGCTTCGCGACGACCGGCCTGGACATCACGAAAGGATAGAAATCCGGCTCTCCCATGCTGCGCGCCATTTCGTTGAGGACCATGACGATCTCGATCCAGCCGTTCAGGAGCGAAAGCAGCTCTTCGGCTTGGGGATCATCGGGCGCATAGAGCGCATCGCGGCCGAACGGCTCGATGTCGCACTGGAGGTTCGTCGCGTCGATCCCGAGCCCGGCCGCGGTTCCGAGGCTGTCCACCATGTGCAGGTAGTGCGCCGAGGTCTCGGCCCAATCCTCCCAAGGGTGCATCGTGGCGTACGAGCTCACGTACGAATTCGCCCAATCGTCAGGCGGCCCTTGCTGGTAATGGCGCTTGCATGCGTCGCCATAGCTCGCGCGCTCATCGCCGAACAATTGGCGGAACGGTTCCAGCCAACGGGTATTCCAGACGAGCCTGTCCCAGTAGTAGTGTCCGACCTCGTGGCGGAAATGGCCGAGCAGTGTGCGATAGTGCTCGTGCAAGTCGTACCTGTTCTGCTCGCGCTTCGCGTCGTCGGCTTCTTCCACGTTGATCGTGATGAGGCCGCTTGCGTGACCCGTCATCACTCGGGGGCCGCCCGGCGGCGAGCGGAGGAGGTCGAACATGAGGCCGCGCTCGGGATCTTCTTCTACCTTCGACGTCACCGGCAGCCCGAAGCCCAGCAGTTGCGATACCAGACGGCGCTTCGCGGTCTCGATTTTCGACCAGTAGCGGGCGTTGTCCGCGTCATCGAGGTTGGGGATCGTGCGATTGAGCCGGCAGGCGATGCAGTAGGTGCTGCTGTTGTGCGCATCGATCATCCAGTTGCAGATGGCCGCAGAATCGCGGTTCGCGCAGAATTTCAGCTCACCGTCGCGGCCCTGGCCGCGCCATGTCCCGCGCGTGGTGCCCGGATCGAGTGCGACCAGCCGGGCGTCATCGGGCAGATAGCCCAACTGCGAATTACACTCGAGACAAAGCGTGTTGTGGAAGAAGATCAGGTTGCCGCAGCGGCAACGGTAGGAGCGGGCGTGCGAGCCTAGCACGGGATCGCAGTGTCGCCGTTACTCGATGACACTATCGGCGCGCACCAGCATCGCCTGCGGCAGCTTCACGCCGATCGCTTTTGCGGTCTTCGCATTGATCACGAACTCGACTGACGTCGGCAACTCCACCGGCAGATCGGCCGGCTTCGCACCCTTCAGTATCTTGTCCACGAAAACCGCCAGGTGTGCGTAGGTGTCGCGCAGATTCGGCCCGTACGTCATCAGAAACCCGCTGTCCGCGCACATGCTCCAACCTGAGACGATCGGCAACCGATGCTTGATTCCAAACGCTGCGATGTTCGCTCGGTGCTCGAGCGTAAACGCGTCGGGAAAAACGACGACCGCCTGGATCGCTTCGCTCGATATCGTCTTTAACGCTGCGTCCAGCTCGCCTGGATCGCGCACCGGGAAGTAACTCAGTGGGATTCCAACGTTTTGCCCGTCTAACTGCGAATGCCTGAGCTCCGTTTGCTCGCCCGGATGCTCCGGATCGGCAACGATTGCCACGCGTGCTCCGGCAGGCAATATCTGGGCGAGTACTTCGAGCCGCTTGCCGACCAATTCGAGAGCGAGGAAGCTCATGCCGGTGACGTTGCCTCCGGGTTGCGCAAGGCTCTTGACGAACTTCGCCTCGACCGGATCGCCGCTATAGCCGATGACGACGGGCGTGGTCCCGGCGTGACGAAAGGCGCTCCACGCAGCGGCTCCCTGCGAGACGATGACGTCGACTTTCGATCGAGCGAGCTCCGCGACCATCTGGTCTGCACGTTCGTGCGAGCCGTCCGCCAGGCGCACTTCCAAAGCGACATTCTTGCCTTCGACGTAACCGCGCTCTTTCATCCCCTCGCGAAATGCAATGAGGAACGGCGAAGGGACGTCGGGCGCGGCGAGCGAAATCCATCCGACCCGGTATACCTTCGTACCCTGAGCAAGGCCGGCGAATGGCGCGATCAGTACGCCCGCTCCGAAGAACGCAAGAATCTGCCGACGCGATTTCACCGCGCCAGCGTACTTCCGGGCAAAAAGGCAGGTCAAGACATGTCTGAGGCCCGTGCCGGCAAGCGAGAGCTAGGCCGCCGCCGCTACCGTCGAAGGGCTCGCGAGCGAGCGCGCGAGCGCACGCAAGAGCGACGCGCCATCGCCGCGCCATGCGCTGCCGTGCATGCACGCGAGGACCTGCGGCTGCTCACGCGCGAGGCGCTCGAGCGTTGCGGCCGTGTGCGGAGCATGCGCGTAGTAGTCCATCGGCTGCCGGAACGCTTCGCTCGGGCCGAGGATGTCGCTTTCGGTGAGCGCCACCGCCCCTGAGCCGCCCTGAGTGAAGAGATCGCCGCACAGCATCGTCTTGGTCTCGAGCTCCATCATGAAGCCGTTCTCCCACGCGTGCGGCACGTGCGGCGCATCGAGCCACTTGAAAGCGTGACGGCCGGTACGCAGCACTTCTCCGTCGGCCAGAGCGCGTGCCGGGCGGATGGCGACGTCGTTGACGGACACCGTCGCAGCGACCTGGCTGCACACGGGAGCGGCGGCGGGCGCGACCCCGAGAAGGTCGTTCAGCGACCCGCATTCATCGGCCTCGTAGTGCGAGAACGCGATGTGGCGCAGCCGCTCCGGCGGCACGATCTTGGCGATTGCCTCGGCGATGACCGGGAACAGCCGACGCGGACCGGTGTGAAAGAGCAGGGGCTCGTCATCGGCGACCAGGTACTGGTTGAAGTTGAAACCGATCCCACCGGGGATATCGATCGGCGTATTGATGCGATAGATGCCGGAGGCGATCTCGTGAAGGTTGGTGCCGCTTGCGCCGTTGGTGATCATGGGTCTTCTCCTGAGTTGTGGTACCGGACGGGTCCGTTGAGGATGTGTAACGACCCGCCGAGTCGTTACACATCCTCCAAAATGGTCGCTATCCTTGGCCTGTGTCCCAGGATCTGCGTCTCGAGGCGCTCGACGATGGCGCGCTCGCCCGCCGTATTGCCGAGGCCGGGGCGACGCCCGACTCGGCAGCGGAAGCCGAGCTCTACCGCCGCCTCGCCCCGCGTGTTCGCCTCTACGGCCTGCGCCACATGCGCGACGGGCAGGCGGCCTCCGACCTCGTGCAGCAGGTGCTCCTCATGACGCTCGAGCGCCTGCGCGCCGGGAAGCTGCGCGAGCCGGACCGCATCGTCTCGTTCGTGCTCGGCACCTGCCGCATGACGGTGCTCGACATACGTCGCGGGACGCGGCGGCGCGACACACTGCTCGAAACCTGGAGCGACGCGACCGAAGCCTTCGACGCGCCGGAACCGCTCGCCTTCGATACGGATCGCCTCGCCGGCTGCCTGGAAGCGCTCTCCGAGCGCGAGCGCTCGGTCGTCGTGCTGACCTTCTTCGGCGACAAGCAGGCCGACGAGGTCGGCGCGGAGCTCTCGATCAGCGGCGGCAATGTGCGCGTAATCCGCCACCGCGCGGTCGCGCGGCTGCGCGAGTGCATGGGCGCGGGGGAGCACGATCCATGACCTGCAAAAAGCCAATCGACTTCGAAACGCTCATCGCCTATTGGCTGGGCGAGGTCCCGGACGCCGGCGAAGCTTTGCTCGAAGAGCACCTGCTCGGCTGCGCGTATTGCTCGAAGCGGCTGGAACGACTCGTCGCGCTCGGCTCGGGCGTGCGTGCAGCGGTGAAGGACGGCAAAGTGAGCATGGCAGTGTCGGCATCGTTCGTCGAGGCGATGAAGCACGCGGGCCTGCGTCTGCGCGAATACCGCGTCGAGCCCGGCGCAGCCGTGAACTGCACGATCAGTGCAGACGATGACGCCGTCGTTTCGCGTTTACGCGCGCCGCTTGCGGACGTGAAGCGCGTCGACCTCGTGCGAACGCGAGGCGAGTCCGAAGTACGCGTTGCCGACGTCCCGTTCGATGCGGAAGCGGGCGAGGTGCTCGTCGTCCCGCGCCCGGCGTGGCTCAAGACGATGCCCGCATTTCAGATGCAGATGCGGTTGATCGCGGTGGACGAGGCGGGGGAAAGGGAGATCGGCGATTACACGTTCAACCATTCGCCGTCGTCACGAAACGCCCAACGCCGATAGCGTCGGCGCATTCAAGTCTCCTGTCACGGGAAGGCCTGAGACCTGCTGAAACCTCCGAACCGCGTCCTGCGTCGCTGTGTTCCATTGGCCGTCGACTGCGCCGGCGTTGTATCCCCGGGAGTTGAGCGCTTGCTGCACCGCGCGGATCATCGAGGCATCGTACGCGGACGCTGCCGCCGGAGGCGCCAGCGGCGTTGCCGCCTTCGTCGTTGTCGTCGCTGGTGTGGCTGGTGTCGCTGTGCCCTCGTATCCCGTCGTTTCGTGTCCGACGAAGGCACCGCCGATGCCACCGACGACCGCGCCGATTGGCCCGCCAACAAGCGCGCCCGCAACGGCACCGCTGGCGGCACCCGCCATTGCGCCTTGAGTCTTGTCGACCGTTTGCCAGCTCGAGCAGCCGCCTAGGACGGCGGCGATGGCGATGACGGTTAAGTTCTCGAGTACGTGTCCTGACTTCATCCGACCTCCGTTAAGATTCCCGTTACGATCGACGACAGTTTCTAAACTCATAGATCATCGGTCGCGTTGCGGCAAGCAGCGTTGCACGCCGCATGCGCCGTTCCATCGTTGCTATGACGCATGCGTCGACGCCCGGTTCGCCGCTTCGCGCCAGCCGATGAACCGCTCGGGCGGAATCGCCCGGGGACCGGCGACGCGTTCGACGGCGAGGCGTATGTCCGCCATGCTGCCGGCCTTGATCGCAGCGTCCACAAAGAGCTGCTCGAGCACGTCCTGCTGGGTATGGCTCCCACCGAGGCGGTACATCCCGCCGATGGCCGGTCGCATCAGCGCGACGGCCTCCGCGTAGCGTCCGGCAGCGAGCGCGAGCTGAGCTTCCGCGATCGGCACTACATAGTCGCGCACGATCGCAGGCACGGTGCCGCTGCCGTTCGTGAACGCGCGCATCGCTTCGACCATGCGGCGCGCAGAAGCCGTTCGTCCGGTCGCGGTGAGCGCCATCATCCAGTGCGGCAGAGTGAACGCGGATTGGCAATCGCCGATGCGGGCCTCGGCTTTGTCGGCGAGCTCTTCCCAGCGATGGCCGACATCGACACCGAGGCGCTGAAGGCGGAAGAGCATCGACGCGGCGTTCTGCACGTCGATGTACACATCAGGCGAAGCCACCGTGAGCGGCGCGGCGAGGTTGCGGAAGCGCGTGTCGTAGAGCTCGAGCACTGCGGCATAGTCTCCGCGCTCGAGTATGAACAGTGCGCAATGCCACCACAGATGGTGCTGCAAGTTGTGGCTGCCTTCCCAGTTCGGCGCGAGCATCGTAAGCCACTCGACGCCTTCGCTGCGGCGTCCCTGCGTATCCATCACATGCGCGACTGCGTGCGCGGCCCACAGGTCGCCGGGGTCGAGCTCGATCGCGCGACGGCCGCATGGCTCGGCGGCGAGGCAGTTGCCCGCCTCTTCGAGAGCGAAGCAGCGGCAAGCGAGCAGCGTCGAATAGCCGGCGATGTCTTCCGACCAGTCAGGCATCAAGCGCTCGACCGAGGCGACCATGTCCTGCGGACGTCCGAGCCAGAAATTGACGAAGTGCGCAAGACGGAACGCCACCAGATCATGCGGGTGAGCGCGCAGGATCGACTCCCACACCGCGATCGCACGATCGAGCTCACCGCTGGTCCAGGCCGTAAGCGCGTCGATATGGCCACGCTCGCGCGGAGTGGCTTCGGCGGCAAGCGACCGAGCCGTGCGCGCCGCCTGCACCGCGAGCGGAACGACGGCCTCCTTGAACGCAAGCATCGCGAAATAGCCCTGCAGGCAATGAGCAAGCGCGAACTCGGGATCGGCCTCAAGCACGGCGTTTACACGCGCAGGGGTATCGGCGCGATACGTGAGATAGCCGGCGACGAGGTGGTCGAACGCCGCGGCGGCCTTAGCGCTGTCCGTCGAGATGCGGAGGCCGCGCGCATCGACGTGAGTGGTGGTTGTCATTTTCTGCGCCTGTCTGGCGAGACCGCGGCGCATAGCCGGTCGGCGAACTCGCACCGAGAAATACGATCCGCCAACCCTTACGCGGGAGTTGCGCGTCGGCGGCAGGACGAAACGTCAGGTGTGTTGCAGCGGAGGGTCCGTCACCGAGCGATCGTCCAACTTCGAATCCTCGTCATCACGTGTCATCGTCAATGCCGCAACGAGCACAAACCCCGCGCTGAAGCCGAGAATAGCGGCCACCACCAACCACCAAGCAGAGACCATTGGTTCCTCCCAACACGACGCTATGACTGGACGGCGAATCCTCCGTGAGTCGTCAGACGTTGTCGCTACCGAGCGTTAGCGTGCAATTCAGTCCCAGGAAAGTGCTCCCCCGGTCTGATACTCCGTGACGCGTGTCTCGAAGAAGTTCTTTTCCTTCTTGAGATCGATCATCTCCGCCATCCATGGGAAGGGATTGTCGGCCTTGTCGAACAGCGGATCGACGCCGATCTGCTGGCAGCGGCGGTTGGCGATGAAGCGCAGGTACTCCTTGAACATCGGCGCATTGAGGCCGAGCACGCCGCGGGGCATCGTGTCCTCGGCGTACGCGTACTCGAGCTCGACGCCCTTCTTGATGAGCGCGCGGATCTCTTCACGCAACTCGGGCGTCCACAGGTGCGGGTTCTCGAGCTTGATCGTGTTGATGAGGTCGATGCCGAAATTGCAATGCATCGACTCGTCGCGCAGGATGTACTGATACTGCTCGCTCGACCCAGTCATCTTGTTCTGGCGGCCCATCGCGAGGATCTGCACGAAGCCCACGTAGAAGAAGAGGCCCTCCATGATGCACGCGAAGACGATCAGGCTCTTCAGCAGATTCTTGTCGGCTTCCGGCGTTCCCGTCTTGAACATCGGGTTGGTGAGCACATCGATGTGCGGGATCAGGAACTCGTCCTTGTCGCGGATCGACTTGATCTCGTGGTACGCGTTGAAGATTTCCGCCTCGTTGAGACCCAGGCTCTCGACGATGTACTGATACGCGTGCGTGTGGATCGCTTCCTCGAACGCCTGACGCAGCAGGTACTGCCGGCATTCCGGCGCCGAGATATGCCGATAGGTGCCGAGCACGATGTTGTTGGCGGCGAGCGAATCGGCGGTGACGAAGAACCCGAGATTGCGCTTGACGATCAGCCGCTCATCGTCGGTCAGGCCGTTCGGGTTCTTCCACAGCTCGATGTCGCGCTGCATGTTCACTTCCTGCGGCATCCAATGGTTGGCGCAGGCGGCGAGGTACTTGTCCCAGGCCCACCGGTACTTGAACGGAACGAGCTGGTTGACGTCCGATTGCCCGTTGATGACGCGCTTGTCCTCCATCCGCACGCGCCGGAAGCCGTTCTCCATCGCCTGCTTTTCGACGTCGAGGTCATGCACCGGCTCACGCGACAGGATGCCGCTCGCGATGCTGCCTGCCGCCTGGGCGCGAATCGTCTCCGGCGTCGGCCGCGCCGCGCGCGGCTGCGGGGCAGGGACGATGTCGTCGTCGAAGCTCAACATGGTTCAGGTCTCCTCATTTCATCTTCTTAGATCGGGGCGATCGAACGATCGTTCAATGCATTGCGGCGAGCTTTTCGTACAGGTAATCGGGGGCGAAATCGGCGCCGTTGTGCCAGGCGATCGTCGCAAGTCCGTAGTCGAGATAGAAGTCGGCAAAGCGGCCTCGATCGCGCAGTACATCGAAGTTCTCGCCGTAGAGGTCGTCGGCGAGATCGACAACGCCTTTTCGTCCGTCATTGAATTCCAGCCAGATCTTGTAGTCCCCGAGGTACCTTGCGTGCGTTACGTGTCGCTGTACGTACTCGTATCGAGCCAACTCGACCTCCGTCGGGCAGGTGGACAAACGCGCCGCATGCGCTCGCGCTCCCACGCGATCGCGCGCCGCGGCAACCACGACGCGAGCGGGAAGTCGACCTGGTTGACAAATCGAATCCCCGCGTCGTCTTGCGTTATTTGCCGCGTGCGAGCAGCGGCGCGAAATGCGCTTGCTGCTGTTGCGCGGGCGTCGCGGCGCGCTGTCGCCCGTCGAGCCCGAGCTCGCGTCCATCGTGCTCCGTCGGCGCACTGGACGCTGGCCAGCGCCAGTGACGCCGTCCTGCCTTGTCGGTGTACACCTCCCAACGATCGGTCTTCGGATTCATCGCCTGCCCTCCTGTCCGGGTCCTGCGGGGTTGGCTGCCTCTCCTAACGCGCGGTTCGTCTGGTTGCTGCACGCGAACCTGTCGCGTCACTCGCTACTGGAATCGCGACCTCCTTCACTTGCTACTGACATGCTTCGCATGTCGGGTTGTCGATGCTGCACAACTTGGGCTCGCTTTCCGTGGACTTCGACGTTGCGCCGGTGCGACCGCTTGCCGTAGCGCCGGCGACACCGCCTGACGTCGTGACCGCGTTCAACTCGCCGCCTTCGCCCGTCGATTTCTCGGCAGAAGTGGCCGCGAGCGTGCGCAGGTAATACGTGGTCTTGAGCCCGCGCAGCCAAGCGAGCTTGTACGTCTCGTCGAGCTTCTTGCCGGAGGCGCCCGCCATATAGATGTTCAGGCTCTGCGCCTGGTCGATCCACTTCTGCCGCCGCGCGCCCGCTTCGACGATCCACTTCGAGTCGATCTCGAACGCCGTGGCGTAGAGATTGCGCAGATCGGCAGGGACCCGGTCGATCGACGCAAGCGAGCCGTCGAAGTATTTCAGGTCGGCGACCATCACCTCGTCCCAGAGGTTGAGCTTCTTCAGCTCGGCGACGAGATGTTCGTTCACGACGGTGAACTCGCCCGAGAGATTCGACTTCACGTAGATGTTCTGATACTCGGGCTCGATCGAAGCGCCCACGCCGATGATGTTGGAGATGGTCGCCGTCGGTGCGATCGCAATGCAGTTCGAGTTGCGCATCCCGTGGATGCGAATCCGCGAGCGCAGCGCATCCCAGTCCATCGTAGCCGACTCGTCGATGTCGACGTAGCCGCCGCGCTCGTCGCGCAGCAGCTTGAGCGTGTCCTGTGGCAGGATGCCGCGCTCCCACAGGCTGCCGCGATACGACGAATAGCGGCCGCGCTCTTCAGCGAGCTCGGTCGATGCCCAGTACGCGTAGTAGCAGACGGCTTCCATCGTCGAATCGGCGATCTGCATCGCCGCCTCGGAAGCGTACGGCGTGCGCAGCAGGTGCAGGCAATCCTGGAACCCCATGATGCCGAGGCCCACCGGGCGGTGCTTCAGGTTCGAGTTGCGCGCCTTCGGCACCGCGTAATAGTTGATGTCGATGACGTTGTCGAGCATCCGCATCGCCGTGCGGATCGTCTGCTGCAGCTTCGCGTGGTCGAGCTCCCATGCGCTGCCGTCGCCGCCGGCCACGGGTTTCATGTGCGCGAACAGATTCACCGACCCCAGGTTGCACACGGCGATCTCCGTGGGGCTCGTGTTGAGCGTGATCTCGGTGCAGAGGTTCGAGCTGTGCACGGTGCCGACGTGCTGCTGCGGCGAGCGGACGTTGCACGCATCCTTGAACGTGATCCACGGATGCCCCGTCTCGAACAGCATCGACAGCATCTTGCGCCAGAGCTGCATCGCGGGAATCTTCTTGTGCAGCTTCAACTCGCCGCGCGCGGCCATGCCTTCGTAACGCATGTACGCTTCCTCGAACTTCCGGCCCCACTTGTCGTGCAGGTCCGGCACGTCCGACGGCGAGAAGAGCGTCCAGTCGCCGCCTTCGATCACGCGCTTCATGAACAGATCCGGAATCCAGTTCGCGGTGTTCATGTCGTGCGTGCGGCGGCGGTCGTCGCCGGTGTTCTTGCGAAGCTCGAGGAACTCCTCGATGTCGAGGTGCCACGATTCGAGGTACGTGCAGACAGCGCCCTTGCGCTTGCCGCCGTTGTGCGCGAGGCCGGCAACGGTCATGTACGACTCGTCGCCATCGACCTTGAGATCCACGACGAGCGGCTTCGGCGTGATCGGCGTAACCGAGCGGATGCGCGAGAAGATCGTCCCGCCGTGCGTGATCCAGTTGCGCTTCGACGCAGGCACGCAACCGACGAGCAGAGCGATCTCGCGAACGGCGGGAATCCGCAGGTCGTAGCTCTTCATCGTTCCCGTGAACGAGATCAGCGAACCGCCGGCGCGCCGCGCGTCGTGCGCGTGATTGCGCTCGCGATGCTGGCCGGCAGACGGCACGCCAAGTCGCAGCAGCTGGTAGCGCAGTCCTTCGACGAGCGCCTTCGACGTCGACGTGAAATAGATCTCCTTGTTGCGGGCGACACCGCCATCGGTCTCCAGCAGTCCCCACACGAGCGCCAGCGTCTGGTGGCGCGGCAAATGCGCGAGCCTTGGCGCGATGCGCTTGTGATGCGTCTCGTCGTAGAGATCGTCGTAGCCGAACGGCAGCGTGGCGCCCTCGGCGGCAGTGACATGACCGGTCGTGGCATCCCTCACGACGCGATGGCCCACTGCCCAACGCACCTGCGCGTAGGTTTCGGTGCGCGCGGTTTCCCAGTAATGGATTCCGCGCTGCTCGAGATAATCGCGAACGAAGGCGAGATGCTCGTCGCGCTGCGGATTGCCCGACACGCCCCATTCCTGGCCGTCCTTCGACAGATGCCCGTTGCCGAGCAGCACGCCGTAGAGGCGCGCGTCGTCCACCGTGAAGCCGTCGACCGCGACGACCTCGGTCGGAATCGTCAAGCCGACGTAATCGCCGGCTTCCAGCGTGCCGGCATCCGTCCATTCGGCGCGAAGCCCGCCCTTCGCGAGCGAATCCATCGTGCGCTCGATCGTCTGCTCGGTGGGCACGCCACGGATCGCCCAGAATGGGTGCCCGGTCGTCACCTCGATCGGGTCGATCGAATGCTCGACATCGATCGCGGCCATCGGATCGGTCTGGTTGTAGACGTAACGCTCGATCACTTCGCGGTACGTGCCGCTCTTGCCCAGCACGAGATCGCCGGAACGAATGTCGCGAATCGCCTGCAGGCCGCGCGACGTATAGACCTGCGTGCTGGGCGCGAAGCATTGGTTGACTGCGACCGCGGTGTCGTTGACGACCTTCAGGAACGGCACGACACCTTGCGATTTGCCGTTCGTCCCCTTGATGTGCGAGCCCATCGCGCGCACGTTCGTCCAGTCGTTGCCCAGCCCGCCGGCGAACTTCGACAGCAGGGCGTTTTCCTTGATCGCCTCGTAGATGCCGTCGAGGTCGTCGGAAACCGTGGTCAGATAGCACGACGAGAGCTGCGAGCGATGTGTGCCCGAGTTGAAGAGTGTCGGCGTCGAGCTCATGAAATCGAACGTCGACAGCACGTTGTAGAACTCGATCGCGCGCGCCTCGCGCTCGACCTCGTTCAGCGCGAGTCCCATCGCCACGCGCATGAAGAAGCACTGCGGCAGCTCGAAGCGGCGGCCGCCAACATATTGATCGACGAGGAAGTAGCGGTCGTAGAGCGTCTGCAGGCCGAGGTAGCCGAACTGCAGATCGCGCTCGGGCTTCAATGCGGCGCCGAGCGCCTTCATGTCGAACTGCAGCAACGCTTCGTTCAGAAGCCCGATCTTGACGCCGTGCTGGACGAAGCGCGGGAAGTATTCGGGGTACTTCGCGCCCATGTCGTGCTGTGCGGCCTCTTCGCCCAGCGCTTCGTAGCGCAGCGAATCGAGAAGCAGACGCGCGGTGACGAAGCTGTACGCGGGATCCTTCTCGATCAGCGTGCGCGCCGCGAGGATCACGCACTTGCGCACCTCGTCCATCGGCACGCCGTTGTAGAGATCCTTGAGCGTGGCCTTGAGTATCCGCTCGGGGCTCACGCCGACGAGTCCCTCGCACGATTCCTTGACGAGCGCGGTGAGCCGCTCGAGGTCGAGCGGCTTCGACACGCCGTTGTCGACGACGATGATCTCGATGGCCGCCGGCTTGCCGCGCTTCGCAGACTTTTCCTTCTCGCGCTCCTGCGCGCGGTGCTCGCGATAGAGCACGTACGCGCGCGCGACCTCGTGCTCGCCGCCGCGCATCAGCACGAGCTCGACCTGATCCTGGATCTCTTCGATGTGGATCGCGCCGCCTTCGGGCTTGCGCTTCATCAGCGCGGCCACGACCGCGTCGGTCAGCTTCTGGACCTCGTCGCGCACCCGCGCGCTGGCCGCGCCCTGGCCGCCGTTGACGGCGAGGAACGCCTTCGTCATGGCAATCGTGATCTTCGACGGCTCGAAGCCGACGACGGCGCCGTTGCGACGGATCACCTTGTACTGGGCGAAGCGAGGGTCGGCAGAGGGCATGGCGCTTCCGGTTTCTCCCGCGAGCACATCAAGTGGGGGCGGAGCCGTCGCGGCGGAAGCGCTCGTCACGTGCATGGATCTCTCCTGTCGAAACTTGTCGTTGTTAACGCCTGCCACCCATTTCGCCGCAGGACCTGCCGTTTCGTGCAATACGAGGCACGAGAGGGATGGCAGGGCGTCGCAAATGGATTTCCCCTCGGGAGCCCGTCCTCCTCCAGCTCGTCTGCCGGCGGGCCTCCCGGAAACGCTTTCGAATCAAAATCTACTAGATCTTGTGTTGAAGTGCCAGATGAGTACCAAGCATAGTAGGGCACCCCGCGCTTGGCAAGCGCTTTTTCATGCACTGGAAGGGCCTCGAAAAACGACAACAAAAACAGCCGATTGGACGGCCGTTTCGCGCTCGTCCACCTACGTTCCACCGCTCATTCACCGGTTTGTCCACAGAAACCGCAGCCGACGAACGGTTCTGTAGGACGTTGCAGTTTTGCGACAAACACAAGTAGGGTCCCAAACGACTTTGGGCGAGCCGCCTCGCGGTCCGCGAAAATGGGGTCAGAGACGATTTTCTTCGACGTGTCGCCCGCGCGGAATCCGTCCGATCGTTCTGCACCTTCGCCCTTCGAAAATCGTCTCTGACCCTATTTCTCATGCCGCGCCTCTCTGCCAATCTGTCGTTCCTGTTCAACGAAGTGCCGTTCCTCGAGCGATTCGGAGAGGCGGCGCGCGCTGGCTTTGCGGCGGTCGAATTCGCCTTCGCCTACGATGTGCCCGAGGCAACGATCGCCGACCGTCTCGCCGAGCATCGACTGGCGTGCGTGCTGATCAATGCCCCGCCCGGCGATTACGCGGCCGGCGAGCGGGGGCTTGCGGCGCTACCTGGCCGCGAAGGCGAGTTTGCGGCGAGCTTCGCGACGGCGCTTCGTTATGCGCGCGCTTTGAAGTGCCCGCGCATCCATGTCATGGCGGGGCTCGTGGCGGCAGAGCGGCGCGCGGAGGCGCGGACGACGTTCATTGCGAACTTGCGGCACGCTTGCGAGGCGGCGCGAGGCGAGGGCGTTACCGTGCTGATCGAGGCGCTCAATCCGCGCGACGTGCCGAACTATCTGGTCTCGACGGTGTCGGAAATCCATTCGATCCGCGAGACCGTCGGAGCGCCGAATCTAAAAGCGCAGATGGATCTGTACCACACGCAGATCGTCGAAGGCGACCTCGCAGCGAAGCTCGAGCGCTGGCTCCCACAGATCGGTCATATCCAGATCGCGGGTACGCCGGGACGGCACGAACCCGACATTGGCGAGATCAATTACGCGTGGTTGCTGCGGCGGATCGACGAGCTCGGCTACGCCGGCTGGGTCGGTTGCGAATATCGGCCGCTCACGACGACGGCAGCCGGACTGTCGTGGCGCGAGCGGCTGATGCATTACGGCCGATTTGAATGAGAGTGCGCCGTCCCGCGACGGGGGCGCGCCGAGTGGAACGGAGAGGATGTTGAGGCTCACATCGAATTTGTTCACGGCTGCGCTCTGCGCGGTCTTGGCCAGTTTGTTGCCGGATGCCGTGCAGGCGCAGTCGTTGGCCGATGTATCGGACCCCGCTGATGCGCGTGTCATCGTCAAGCTCAAGAACGATTCGCCGGTGTTGCGCGGCCGGTTGTCGTCCGATAACGACGAGCATCGCCGTCGCGCGAAAGCGCTCGGCGATCGGCTTGGCGTTGCGCTCGGTGCCGGGCGCGGCATCGCCGATCGCGTGCAAGTCGTGACGGCCAAAGGCATCGGATCGTCGGAGCTCGCACGGCGGCTCGCGCGCGAACGCGATGTCGAATATGCGGTCGTCGATCAGCGGCGCCATAGGCTCGCCGTGCCGAACGATCCGCTCTACTCACCGGGGGTGCCCGGCAACGGGCCTGCGGCGGGGCAATGGTATCTGCGGGCGCCTGCCGGAACGGTGCAGTCGTCGATCGACGTGGAAACCGCATGGAACTACACGACCGGCGCGCCAGGCATCATCGTCGGAGTCATCGACACGGGTGTCCGTTACGACCATACCGATCTGCTCGCGGCGAGTGCAGGCGGCAAGCTGCTCCCCGGTTACGACATGATCTCGGTCGCGTCCGTCGCCAACGATGCAACTTCGCGCGACACCGATGCGACGGACCCGGGCGACTGGATCACGACAGCGGAGGCGAACAACCGCAACGGGATCTTCTATCAGTGCACCGCGTTCAACGAGGCGACCGGCCAATACGAGTCCGAGGACAGCTCGTGGCACGGCACGCAAGTGTCCGGACTGATCGCCGCCATCACCAACAATGCGACGGGCATGGCGGGCGTCGGCCCGAATTTGCGCGTGCTTCCCGTGCGCGTGCTCGGCAAATGCGGGGGCTATGATTCCGACATCATCGCCGGCATGCGCTGGGCGACGGGACTCAACGTTCCGGGCGTGCCCACGGGCCTCTACGCCGCGCGCGTGCTCAACCTGAGCTTGGGTGGCGGAGGCGACTGCCCGTCGTCCTACCAGGATGCGATCAACGAGATCAATGCGGCAGGCGCAGTCATTGTCGTTGCCGCTGGAAACACCCAGGGACACGCGACCGGGACACCCGCGAATTGCGCGGGCGTGATCAGCGTCGCGGGGCTGCGTCACGCGGGCACGAAGGTCGGCTTCTCCGATCTCGGCTTGAATATCGCGATCAGCGCGCCCGCCGGCAATTGCGTCCTGATCGGTCCGGGTGAACCGTGTCTGTATCCGATCCTGTCGGCTTCGAATTCGGGGACGACGGGTCCGGGCACCTCGATCTACACCGACAGCTTCAACTCGTCGCTCGGCACGAGCTTTGCCGTGCCGCTCGTCGCCGGCACGGTCGGCCTCATGCTGTCGGCGAACCCGTCTCTGACGCCCTACCAGACGAAGGTTCTGCTCCAGAAGACCGCACGTCCGTTCCCGACGACGGGTGCGGACACGGGAGTCGACCGGGAGGTGCCACAGTGCGTCGTGCCGCGTCTCGATACCGACGGAAACCCGATCGACCAGGACCAGTGTTACTGCACCGTCAACACCTGTGGCGCTGGCATGCTCGACGCGGGCGCCGCGGTCCGCGCCGCAGCGACCGGCTTTCCGGCTCCGATCCTGCAGGCCGGAGGGCTCTGGCAGGATCTCCTGGATAATGAGGACGGGACGGGATTCACGATCTCGCATCAGGGCGACGTCGTGTTTCTCGCGTGGTACACCTACGACCTGAACGGCCGCGTATGGTGGCTGTCGATGACCGCGTACAAAAGCTCGAGCGACCCGGAGACCTATACGGGCCAGCTCGTCAGCGCGCGCGGCCCTGCGTTCAGCGCATTCGACGCATCGCAGGTTCAGCTGACAACGGTGGGCAGCGGCACGCTGCGGTTCGTCGACCTGAACAACGCGACCTTCTCGTACTTCGTGAACGGCCTCTCGGGAACGAAGCCGATCACGCGGACGCTCTTCGGCGCGCTGCCGAAGTGCACTTACGCGTCTGCACCCGATCTCGTTTCCGCGACGAATTACCAGGACGTCTGGTGGGCGCCTGGTGGCAAGGAAGCGGGCTGGGGACTGATGCTATCGCAGCAGGGCGACGTCATTTTTGGCGCGTGGTTCACCTACGATGTCGACGGCTCTCCGATGTGGCTTTCGGTGACCGCATTCAAGACGGGACCGGGCGTTTATTCCGGCAGCCTGATCCGTACGACCGGACCCACGTTTGGCAGCATTCCATTCGATTCCACGGCGGTGACGCGCACCGTCGTCGGCACCGCGACGTTCACCTTCACGACCGGCAACGCAGGGACCTTCGCGTATGTCGTGAATGGCGTCTCGCAATCGAAGCCGATCGAGCGCTACCTGTTCACGCCGCCGGCCGGCACGCTGTGCCAGTAGCGCCGCGGGCGCGGGTCGCGGCGGCGCGGCGTTAACGCGCGCGAGCGCATGCAAAGCTCCCGCGTCTTCGGTCTCGATTTGACGCGTGCGGTCGCGATTTCGCTGGTGCTGTTCACGCACGCGACCTTTTTCCTCGCGCCGCTCAAGCCGAATTTCGATCCGTTGTTCATGGTGGGTTATCTCGGCGTCGATCTGTTCTTCGCGCTGAGCGGCTTCCTGATCGGCGGCATTCTGATCGACAGCGCCGGACGCGGCACCGGCTGGGTCGGGCGCTTCTGGGCGCGGCGCTGGCTGCGCACGCTTCCGAACTATTACCTGTTCCTGCTGATCAACGCCGCGCTGTATCTGTGGATCGAGGGACAACTGCCGCACGCGCTTTCCTACGTGATCTTCGTCCAGAACCTTGCATGGCCGCACCCGTTGTTCTTCCCGGAAGCGTGGAGCCTTGCGCTCGAGGAAGTGTTCTACCTGCTTGCGCCGCTGTCGATGCTGCTGTTCCTCCCGTTTCTTCGTCAACGGTGGCAGACGGTTGCGGTGCTGTGCATAGCGCTCGCTCTCGCGCTCGTGTACCGGACGCTGTACGTGATCGACGCGAATCCGCCCTGGCATGAAGGCGTGCGCAAAATCTCGCTCATCCGGCTCGATGCGATCGGCTATGGCGTTCTCGCGGTCTACCTGAGCAAGGCGTATGCGCTCGGCTTGCAACAGCGCCGCTGGCTGGGGGCGGCGGGTGCGCTCGGTCTCGTCGTCGCATGGCTTGTGTATCTCACGACGGCGATCGACACGAGCCTCGTCGCGCGCACGCTCCTGTTCGCCATCGTCTCGGCGAGCTTCGCGGCGCTGCTGCCGCTTGCCGCCGTGTGGCGTGAGCCGGCATGGCCGCCGCGCGTGATCACTTCGGTGCGCCAGCTCGCGCTATGGTCGTACGCGCTCTATCTCACGCATCTGCCGATCATGCGCGTGATCTACAAGCTCGATCTCGCGCCGTCGAGCCTCTTCGGCTGCCTCGTGATCGCCGTCGTGTTCGCGGCGCTTTCGATCGCCGCGGCGGCGCTTGTCTATCGCGGATTCGAGCGTCCGATTCTCGCAATGCGCGACCGCTGGGTGCCCCCGCAGCCGAAACGCGCAGAGACGATGCGCCCCGCCGAAGAAGCGCGCGCGTAGCGTATCGCCGCGAACGGCACGGACCTCCGGGCTTCACGAGAACCGCGCCGCCTGCGGTCGGGGCCATTCGCGTCGTTTCGAGTGGAGCACTTCACACGTGCCGGTACAATCGGGGCTCGCGCGCGTTCGGAATTCGCCGGACGGTAATCGGCGAGCGTCACGCGCGATCCGCAAAGGGCAGGACAAGGGGATCGATGAAGCTCACTTTGGTCGGGTCGCGCTACTTTGGCGCGCTGGTATTCGAGGCTTTGCGCAAGGACGGCGTCGATATCGCGCGCGTCGTTGCGCCGGCGAGCGATGATCGGCTCGCGGTCGCGGCGCAAGCCGCAGGCGTGCCGGTGCACGTGCTCGCGAATCCGAAGATCGTTCCCGGCGACGCGATCCCGGACGGCACCGATCTAATCGTCGCCGCGCACACGCACGCTCGCGTGAGCAACGAGGCGCTCGCGCGCTCACGTTTAGGTGGTATCGGCTACCACCCGTCGCTGCTGCCGCGGCACCGCGGGATTGCCGCAGTCGAGTGGACGATTCTCGAAGGCGATCCGATCGCTGGCGGCACGATTTATCACCTCGCCGACGGCTGGGACGCCGGCGCCATCGCGGCGCAGGACTGGTGCTTCGTCGCAAAGGGAGAGTCCGCGCGCGACCTTTGGGAGCGCGCGCTCGCGCCGATGGGACTCGAGTTGCTGACGCGCGTCGTCCGGCATGCGGCCGAGCAGGGCTCCCTTCCATCGCGTCCGCAGGACGAGCGCTTCGCGACGAAGGCGCCGATGATCAAGCGCAGCGTTTCGCTGGTCGATGAGCGTCAGCCCGAAACCGTGCAGCTCGTCGTGACCGCGATCGGAACGGATCGCCCCGGGATCGTGCGCCAGCTCTCCGAACGCGCGCAGGGCTTCGGTGCCAACTGGTCGGGAAGCCGGATGGCGAATCTCGCGGGACAATTCGCGGGAATCGTCCATTTCGAAGTGCCCGCCGATCGCGCCGATGCGCTCGCGGATGCGTTGCGAGGCCTCGAAGCATCGGGCTTGCGAATCGTCATCGCCAAGAGCGTCGTACCGCCCGCCGCTGCCGGCCGCCGCGTCGTGATGCTCGAATTGGTCGGGCCCGATCGTCCCGGCATCATGCGTGAGCTATCGCGCAACCTCGCCGATCGCGGCGTCAGCATCGAGGAATTGCATACGGAGATCGTCAGCTCCGACTCGGTCGGGCATACGTTCAAGGCGAGGGCGCTGCTGATGGTGCCGCAGAGCCTCGCGAACCAGGAACTCCAGCGAGCCCTCGAGCCGCTCGCGACGACGATGACGCTCGATATCGACGCCGACGACCCGCGCGCGGCGACGTGACGCCCTGACGTCAGTCGAAGCGCACGACTTCGACCCAGTTCGCGCCTCGCCCGGTCGGGTATTTCGAGACCGCACCGAGCATGCCGGTGCGCGGGTCGATCGCGTGAAGTGAAATCGTCCCCGATTTCTCGCCGGACGCGATGAGGAACTCGCCGGCCGGATCGATCGCGAATCCACGCGGCTGCGTCTCCGTCGGCGTGCTGCGAACATAGGCAAGCTCGCCTGTCGCGGCGTCGACCGCGAACTGCGCGAGCGTGCTCGTCGTACGTTCGGACAGATAGAGAAAGCGCCCGTCGGGCAGCAGATGGACGTCTGCCGCCCAGATATCGCGATCGACGTTGCGGTCCGGCTGCGAGCCGCGAACGACGCCGGGCACGAGGCCGGAACCGGGCGGGACGCCGGATGCCGAGCCGATTTCGCTCAGCAGGCCCGTTTCATTGTCGAGGGCGAACGTCGTGACGGTTCCCGCCATCTCGTTGGCGACGTAGACGAACCGGTTGTCGCGGGACACGATCACGTGACGCGGTCCGGTGGACGGCCGCACCGACACCGACGACGGCGCATTCGGCGCAAGACGCCCGGACTGCACATCGAATTTGAGCTGGAAGACCGCATCGCTGCCGAGCGTCGGAACGAAGACGAAGCGGTTGCTCCGGTCGATACGGACCGAATGCGCGTGCCGTCCCGTCGCAACGATCTGCAGCGCTTCGCGGCCGATGCGCCCGTCTGTGTCGACCGTGTGGACGCTGACGAGGCTTGCGTGATACGACGCCGCGAACAGATAGCGGCCCGTCAGGTCGAGCGAGATGTAGCACATGCTTTCGGGCAGCGGTGACGACGAAAGCTGCGCAAGGTCGCCCGTGTGCGGATCGATCGACAACGTCACGACCGAATACGGCGTGGCGCGAGCCGCGACGAAAAGAAACCGGCGATCGTGGCTCGCCGCCATCGGCATCACCATCGGCGCGACACGCACGCGGGGGCCCGGCTCGAGCGTGCCCGTTTCGCGGTGGATTCGATACGTCGAGATGTCGCCGTCCGCCGCGTTCGAAACATAGACGAACGTGGCCGCGGTCGCTGGATCGTTGCCGCCTTTCCTTACCGCCATCGCTCTCTCCACGTGCCGGATGCATAGCGTCACAGGCGCATGGCAGCGAGTCAAGACCGATGTTGCGAAAAAAAGAGGCGGTTCATCCGAACCGCCCCCAACCCACGCTACGACGACGCCGTTCAGGCGCCGATTCGTTCACTGCCGATTACTTGTTCTCCACCCGGATGTTGCTCTTGACCGACTTCACGCCCTCGGTGTTGCGCGCGATCGTGATTGCCTTGTCGGCATCGGCCTGTTTCTCGACCCTGCCCGACATCCAGACGACGCCGTTGTTGTCGGTGTCGACGCTGATCCGTGCGAGCGTCTTCGGATTCTCCGTTGCGAGCTTGGACTTGATCTTCGTGGTGATGACCGAATCCTTGACGAACGTTTTCGGATCGGCGCGATCCGCGTCCTTGTCTTCCGCATAGGACGACAGCGGGACCAGCGCGGCGCCGATCACGAAGCAGGCAGTCGCAAATTTGTGGCGCATTCCAATCTCCTTCACGAGTCATTCGTGGGTGGCGATTTTAGGCAGCCGGGCCTTCGCGCTGTATCGGTCGAAGGTCCCGTTTTGGTGTAGGACTGAGCGAAGCGCGCATACAGGCGGCGTCCGATAAATGCGCACACCGAGCATTGCAGCCGTCAGGCGGCGTTACATAATTGCAGATGCGCGATCGGCGGACCGCGCGCAACCACCCTAAGGAGCCCACCCAATGGCCAATCCATTTGTGCACGTCGAGCTGAACACAACCGATCTCGCCAAGGCGAAGGGATTCTACGGAAAGATGTTCGGCTGGAAGCTCGAGGACGTTCAGATGCCCAACATGACCTACACGATGATCAGCGTGGGCGACGGTGTGGGCGGCGGGATGATGCAGCAGATGCAACCGGGTGCGCCGTCGATCTGGCTCGCGTATGTCAACGTCGACGACGTCAAGGCGGCCACCTCCCAAGCCAAGTCGTTGGGCGCAACCGTTATGAAGGATGTGACGCCGGTGATGGACATGGGATGGTTTTCGATCATCGTCGATCCGACCGGCGCGCATCTCGGCCTGTGGCAGACGAAGAAGAAGTAGACGGCCGCGCGCGGCTCAGAGCGCCGCGAGCGCCGCGTCGTACGCTGCTGCAATCTCCTTCGTGGCCGCGACGGTCGTCTTCAGGTCGCGCACGAGCCCGTCGCTGAGACCGTAAACCCAGCCGTGGACCGCGAGCTCCTGGCCGCGGTCCCACGCGTCACGCGCGACGGTGGTTTGGCAGACGTTGGCCACCTGCTCGATGACGTTCAGCTCGCACAGCCGGTCGATCCTGCGCGGGATGTCGGCAATCCAGTCGACGCGCGAATTGTGTTTCACGTGCACGTCGTGCAGGTGCCGCAGCCAGTTGTCAGCGAGCCCGACCCGATGATCCTGAAGCGCAGCCGACACGCCGCTGCACCCGTAATGTCCGCAGACGATGATGTGCTCGACGCGCAGCACCTCGACGGCGAACTGCATCGCCGAGAGGCAATTGAGATCGCTGTGAACGACGACATTCGCGATGTTGCGGTGGACGAAGAGCTCGCCCGGAAGGAGCCCGACGATCTCGTTGGCCGGCACACGACTGTCCGCGCAACCGATCCACAGGTACTTGGGCTTCTGCTGGCGCGAGAGCTTCGCGAAGAAATCCGGATCGCTCTGCCGAATGCGCTCGGACCAGGCGCGGTTGTTGTCGAAGAGGTGTGCGAGAGGATGCATGGCTGGAGACGTCACTGGATCACTTCGTCGGCGCGCACGAGCAGCGATTGGGGAATCGCGATGTTCAGCGCTTTCGCCGTCCTGAGGTTGATGACCAGCTCGAACTTGGCGGGCTGCATGACGGGCAGGTCGGCGGGCTTCTCCCCTTTGAGAATTCGGCCGGCATAGATTCCCGCCTGCCGGTATGAATCGGTGAGGCTCGCGCCGTAGCTCATCAGCCCGCCCGCAACGACGTTCTCGCGCCACGCGTAGCTTGCCGGTATCGCATACGTCGCGGCGAGGGCCACGATCTTCTCGCGCTGGCTGTCGAAAAACGGCTCGCCTGCGACGACGACCCCGTCGACATGCATCTTGCCGAGCGTCGCGAAAGCCTTATCCAGTTCACCGATCGTGCTTGCGTTCACAGCGCGCAACCGAACCCCGAGAGCGTCAGCGGTCGAATTTGCTTCGCCCGTCTCGAGCTTTCCGCTCGGATTCGACGGGTTGACGAGGTAACCGATCACCGCCGCCTTCGGTAAGAGTTCCTTCAGCAAGCCTACGCCTTTCGCTCCCAGCGGCGTTGTCAGCGTGCTCATGCCCGTGATGTTCGCGGCGGGTCGGCTCAGGCTCGCGACGAGGCCGAGCCGCACGGGATCGCTCGCCGCCGAGAATACGATCGGGATCGTCGACGTCGCGCGTTTCGCCGCGAGCGCCGACGGCGGTCCTCCGGCTGCGAAAAGAAGTGCTACGCGGAGACCGACGAGCTCCGTGGCGAGCGCAGGCAGGCGATCGTAGTGCCCCTCGGCCCACCGAAAGGCAATCGAAAGATTGCGTCCTTCGACGAATCCCTGTTCACGCAGTCCGTCGCGAAACGCGGCAACGACGCCCGCCGATTCACCCGGTGAACGGCTGCTCAGGAAGCCGATCGCCGTTACGCCCTGCTGCGCGCGCGCGACGAGCGGGAGGGCCAGCGCGCCGCCGGTCAGTCCGATGAATGCGCGGCGCCGCATCGGTCTGGCCGCCCGTTACAACGCCACGGACATGCCGCCATCGATCGTAATGAGCTGCCCGGTGATGTAATTTGCGGCCGCGGAAGCGAGAAAGACCGCAAGTCCGGCGATTTCCGCGGGCTGCCCCCAGCGTCCGGCCGGCGTGCGCTTGCAGACCCAGGCGTTGAACTCCGCGTCGTCGATCAGCGCGCGATTCATTTCCGTTGCGAAGTATCCAGGGCTGATCGCGTTGACCTGAATGTTGTGCTGCGCGAGCTCGACGGCCATTCCGCGCGTCAACTGGCGCACGCCACCCTTGGCGGCGGTGTACGGGACGACCGTCGGGCGCGCGAGGTCGCTCATCAGCGATGCGATGTGGATGATCTTCCCACTGCGCCGCGCAATCATCCCCGGCAGCACCGCCTGCGATACGAGAAACGGCGCGGTCAGGTTCGTGGCGATGACATCGTCCCAATCCTGCCGCTTGAAATCGACGAGCCGGTTGCGCCGCTGGATCCCGGCATTGTTGACGAGGATATCGACGCGCCCGTGCTCGCGCTCCATTGCGGCGACACCCGTGCGTGCGCCTTCCGAGTCAGTTACATCGAATACGGTTGCCGATGCACGATATCCGACATCGGTGAGCGCTCTTACCGCAACGCTCAACGCTTCGGGCTTGCGGCCGTTCAGCGCGACGATGGCGCCGGCTTCGGCGAGTCCCTGGGCGATCGCAAAGCCGAGGCCGCGTTGCGCGCCGGTCACCAGCGCAACCTTGCCGGTCAGATCGAACGGATTCGACGCCATGGGTTCGCGCGGCCGTTAGATGAGCGACTGCAGGTCACCGTCGATCGGGAGCGCGTGCCCGGAGATGTTGCAGCCGGCCGGAGAAGCGAGAAACACGATGGCGTTCGCGATGTCGTCGGCGGTCACGAACCGGCGCAATGATGTCTTGGCAAGCCCCTCGGCCCGCACGACATCCACCGGAACGTCGCGCGCGGCCGCTTTCGCCTTCAGCACGTTTTCGATGCGCGGACCGGCGACCAATCCAGGACAGATCGCGTTGACTCGGATTCCAAACGGACCGAGCTCGCCGGAGAGCGACTTGGAGAAGCCGACCACACCCCATTTCGACGCAGCGTAGGGCGTGCGCATCGGATACCCGAAGCGCCCCGCGGCCGAAGAGAGATTCGCGATGCTTGCGTTTGCGCTCGCCTTGAGGAGCGGAATCGCATGCTGCGCGCACAGGAATTGACCGGTCAGATTGACGGCGAGTGTGCGCTGCCAATCATCGAGCGTGACCGCTTCGCACCGTGCGGTCGGTCCGGCTACACCGGCGTTGTTGATCAGCGCATCGAGACCGCCCAACGTGTCGGTGGCCGCGGCGAAGAGCTTCGCGACCGACACGGGATCCGCGACGTCACAGACGACGCGCGAGAAACCGGGATCGCTTGCTGCAACGGCTGCCAGCGCCCCTTCGTCGATGTCGCAGATCACGACACGCGCACCCTCGGCGGCGAAGGCTCGCGCGGTGGCAAGTCCGATACCCGACGCTCCGGCGGTCACGAGCACCCGCAGCCCGTCAATCTTCATATCCATCGTGAATCTCGCCAATGCACTTGCTGCCGAATCCTGTCGCACGGTGGCGGCGGGAGGGGCGTTGTTGGACACCGGAAGGCGCTTTGGATTATAACTGCGGTCGCTGTTCGCGCGCGGTTCGCCAGCGGGCCTGCATCGAGCCTCGTACGCGCCATCAACTGTTCGAATCGGGAGGAGTCATGGGTCGTTCGCCGGTCAGCCGTCGTCGTCGCGATTTGTTGAAAGGAGCAGGCGCTGCGGCAGCGCTTTCCACGCTGGGCTTTCCCGCGATCGTCCGCGGACAGGCCGATGCCATTCGCTTCGGACATTTGACGCCGCGCACCGGCTTTCTCGGGCCGTTGGGTGAATACGCGGTGATGGGCGTCACGCTTGCGGTCGACGAGATCAACGCAGCGGGCGGCGTGATGGGACGCAAGATCGAGCTGATCGCCGAGGACAGCGTGAACCCGCAGACGGCGTCCACCAAAGCGGAGCGGCTGCTCGAGCGCGACAAGGTCGCGTGTCTCATCGGCGAGATCAGCTCGGCGTCGGGACTCGCGATCGCGCAAGTGTCGCAGCGGAACCGTGTGCTCTTCTTCAACACCGGCTGCAATTCCGACGAGCTCCGCGGCAAGTCGTGCAACAGGTACATGTTCCATACCGAAGCGGCGAACAGCATGTACGTCAACGCCGAAGGCCAGGCGCTGCTCCGCGACGGAATGGTCAAGGGAAAGAAGTGGTACAGCCTGACGGCCGACTACGCCTTCGGCCACGATCTGCTGAAGGTGGCAAAGCGCTTCATGGCCGCCAATGGCGCCGCGTTCGTCGCCGACGAGCTCGTGCCGACGGACGTCGCCGATTTTTCTCCGTTCCTCCTGAAGATCCGCAACGCGAAACCCGATGTCGTCGTTTCCAACCTGGCCGGCGCGCAGATCACGAACTTCATGAAGCAGTACCTGGAATTCGGTCTGCCATTTCCCGTCGCAGGATTCGGTTACGACACGGCCGTCGCATGGGGCGCGGGCAAGGGAAACGTGCTGGGCATCTGGCCGCTCGTCTGGGACTCGCAGGTGCAAACGCCGTCGTCGAAGCGTTTCACCGATGCGTTCGTAAAGAAGTACGGCAAGCCGCCCGAGAACCAGGCCTGGGGCGATTACATCTCGGCGAAGATCGTCGCGCAGGTGATGAACGAGATCAAATCGACGGATTCGACGAAGATCGCCGAGCATCTCGAAAAGGGCGCGAAGTTCGACATCCTGAAGGGACGGGAAGGTTACTACCGCAACTGGGACCATGAGTTGATGCAGGAGATGTATACGATCACGTTCAAGCCCGCGGCCGAGGTCAAGGACAAGTGGGATCTATTCACGCTGTCGCCGCCGGTCCCCACCGCGAACCAGAGCCTCGAAGTGCTCGCCGCCACCCGCGAAGAGAACAACTGCACGATGCCGGCTTGATCGGCGATCTGCTGCGCCGGCGGCAACGTCCGGCGCAGCGTCGGTCATCGTGTTGATCCAGATCCTCGAGCAGGTCTTGAATGGCCTGCTCGCCGGCGCGTACTACCTGCTGATCGCGCTGGGCCTCACGCTGATCTTTTCGCTCGGCGGGCTCGTCAATCTGGCGCACGGCGCGTTCTATGCGCTCGGTGCGTATTTCGCCGTCAAGCTCGCCGATACGTTCGGCTTCGCCGGTGTCCTCATCGTCTCGCCGATCGCCGTCGCGCTGATCGGCCTCGTCGTCGAGCGTTTCTTTTTCCGCCGCTTCTATCGTGAAGACCCGGCGCTCGGTCTGCTGCTCACGTTCGGCCTTGCGATGGTCGCCGAGCAGTCGCTGCGGTGGATCTTCGGCGCGTCGCCGATTCCGTTCTCGATTCCGCCGGCGCTCAAGGGTCAGATCTTCGTCGGCGACTTCATCTATTCGAAATACCGCTTGCTGATGCTGGCAATCGCGATTGCCGTCGTCGCGGGTTTGTGGCTGCTGCTGCAGCGAACGCCGTTCGGCCGCGTCGTGCGCGCGGGCGTGCAGAACCCCGACATGGTCGCGGCACTCGGGATCTCGCTCACGCCGTATATGGCGAGCGTGGTCGCGCTCGCCGTTGCGCTTGCTGCGCTTGCGGGCGGCTTGCTCGCGCCGATCTCGGGCGTCCATCCCGCTATGGGCGCGGAGATTCTCACCGCATCCTTCGTCGTCGTCGTGATCGGCGGCCTGGGATCGTTCTGGGGCGTCGTGGTCGCGGCGGTCATCGTCGGCGTCGTCCGTGGTCTCACCGTCTACTTCTTTCCGCCGGCCGCCGAAGCGTCGATGTACCTGCTGATGCTGCTCGTGCTGCTCACTCGGCCGCGCGGACTGCTCGGTGAGCGGATACAGCGGTTCGAATGACACTGCGCTCGCCCGTCTTGATCGGTGCGCTGGGCTGCGCGGTGTTGCCGTTCGTGCTCCTCGCCGGCGGTCTCACGATGACGAGCGCCACCGACGTCGTGATCTTCGCGATCGCCTGCATGGCGCTCAACATCCTCGTCGGCAACACCGGACTCGTCTCGTTCGGGCACGGTGCATGGTTCGGACTCGGCGCGTACGCTGCCGCTCTCATGCAGCGGCACTGGTTTCCCGGATCCGTCGTGTGGCCGGCGCTGTTCGCGTTCGTGTTTCTCGTCGTGGCTTCGGCACTGATCGGCTTTCTCGTGCTGCGCCGCCGCGGCGTCTATTTCTCTCTGTTGACGCTGGCGTTCTCCGCGCTCACCTACGCGGTCGCGTTCCGCTGGACGGCGTTCACCGGCGGCGAGAATGGCCTCGGCGGCGTCACGCGCGCGGCTTGGTTCGGCGTCGATCTCGGGAACCCGTGGGTGTACTACGGAATCGTGGCTGCGCTCGGCGTCTTCATCGTCCATGCGCTGTCGCGCTTCCATGCCTCGCCGATCGGGACCGTCCTGCTGGCGATCCGCGACAACGAGCAGCGCGCGCAGTTCATCGGCTACGCGACCGAACGCTACAGGCAAATCGCCTTCATCGTCTCGGCCACGCTCACGGGATTCGCCGGCGAGCTGTTCGCGTTCCACCATCGCTTCGCATCGGCCGACCCGACGGCGATCTCGTTCTCGGGCGAATTGCTGGCGATGGTGATCATCGGCGGGATGCGCAGCCTGCTCGGCCCCGCGCTGGGCGCGCTCTTCTACATCCTCTTCCGCGAATATCTGTCGATCTGGACGCCCCACTGGCTGCTGTTCTTCGGTCTGCTCTTCGTCGGCTTCGTGATGTTTTCGCCGACCGGGCTCGTCGGCGTCTGGCGGCGCTTGACGGCGCCGTTGCGCGCCCGCGTCGTCGAGGCGGCGGCGATGGCCGGACGCACGATCGACCACAGCGCGACGCTGCCGGCGTTCCTGACGCACGAACGCAAGGTCGACGGTACGTTCTTCGTCGCGGAGTCGCTCGCGAAAGCGTTCGGTGGCATCCATGCAGTCGACGACGCAACGATCGAGGTTCGCACGCGCACCCTCCATGCGCTGATCGGCCCGAACGGCGCCGGCAAGACGACGATGTTCAATCTGATCTCGGGTCTCTTTGCGCCCGATCGCGGCCGCGTGCTGCTCGAGGGAATGGATCTGACGGGTCAGCCGCCGCACCGCATCGTCGCAGCGGGCCTAGCGCGCTCGTTCCAGATCACGAACCTCTTCCCATCGCTCACGATCGAGGAGAACCTGCGCCTCGCGGTGCAGGCGCGCGACGCGAGCCATCTCAACGGCTGGACGCGCGCGCGCTCCGTTTCCCGCGTCGTCGACGAGACGGCGGAGCTCGTTCGTTTCCTCGGGCTCACCGGCATCGAGCAGGCTGCAGCCGGCGAGTTGTCGTACGGCGGCCAGCGTCTGCTCGACATGGGTTTGGCGCTCGCGTCGGCGCCACGACTGCTGTTGCTCGACGAGCCGCTGGCCGGACTCGCAGCCGCGGAGCGCGAGCGCGTGAGCCAGCTCGTCAAGCGCATTTCGCGCGAGATCCCGGTTCTTCTCGTCGAGCACGACATCGATCGCGTATTTGCGCTTGCCGATCGCGTTACGGTGATGAACGAGGGTCGGGTGTTGATCGACGGAACCGCCGAGGAAGCGCGCAGCAGCCGCGCCGTGCAGCAGATCTACATAGGAACCGGAACAGCGGCACTCGCCGCGCGCGCGCGTGGTGATCATCGCGCCGAGGCGGACCCGGAGCTTCTCATCGTCGACCGCGTGCAAACCTACTACGGCAAGAGCCACATTCTGCGTGAGGCGTCGCTCGTTGCGCACGAGCGCGAGATCGTCGCGCTCCTCGGGCGAAACGGCGCCGGCAAATCGACGCTGCTGAAGACGATCATCGGCATCACGCGCGCAAGCGCAGGCCGGATCGCGCTCGGTAAGAATGACCTCCACGATCTGCCCGCTGCGGCGATCGCGCGACTCGGCGTCGGCTACGTGCCGCAGGGCCGCGGTCTCTTCGCGGGGATGAGCGTGCGCGACAACCTCGAGCTGGGCCGTCTGAAGCGCCGCGGCGGCGCAGGCGTGGCGTGGAGCGACGAAAAGATCCTCGAGTTCTTTCCGCGGCTTCGACCGCGGCTCGATACCCCCGCCGACTACCTGTCCGGCGGCGAGCAGCAGATGGTCGCCGTCGCGCGCGCGCTCTCCGGCCACGTACGCGTGCTGCTGCTCGACGAGCCGTTCGAAGGTCTCGCGCCGGCGGTCATCGAGGAGCTCTTCGAAGCGTTCGACAAGCTGCGCGGCGAGGTTGCCATGGTGATCGTCGAGCATAATCTCGATCTGGTACTCGCGCTCGCCGACCGCGCGTACGTGCTCGAACGCGGCAGCGTCGTCCATCAGGGCGCGGCGCGAACGCTGCGCGAGGATCTCGACCTGCGTCGGCGCGTACTCTGGATGTGACGAATATGGACAAGACGGTGGCAGTCATCGGTGCCGGCCTGGTCGGCCGGGCGTGGGCGATGGTGTTCGCGCGCGGTGGGTGGCGCGTTCGACTCCACGACCGCGACGCCTCGCAGCTTCGCGCTGCGGAGGGCTACATCGCAGCGAGCCTCGACGAGCAGGCGTCCTTCGGCTTGGTCAGCGACCCGGCCGATGCGCGCGCGCGAATCGAGTATTTCCCTGCGCTCGACGCCGCGGTTGCGGATGTCGCTTGGGTGCAGGAAAACCTCCCCGAGACGCTCGACGCCAAGCGCGAGATATTCGCGGCGCTCGATCGTCTCGCTCCGGCTGACGCCGTGCTTGCGAGCTCGACCTCCGCGATTCCGGCGTCACAGTTCACCGAAGCGTTAGCGGGACGGGCGCGGTGCATGGTCGCGCATCCGGTCAATCCTCCGCATCTCGTGCCGATCGTCGAGCTTTGCGGCGCCCCCTGGACGTCTCCTGCAGTCATCGAGCGCGCGCACCGCGTCTTTTCCGAGCTAGACCAGGTGCCGATCGTCGTGCGCCGCGAGATCGACGGCTTCATCCTGAACCGCTTGCAGGGCGCGCTGCTCGCCGAGGCGATGCGGCTTGTCGGCGAGGGCTATGTGTCGCCGCAAGATCTGGACAAGACCGTCTGCGATGGCCTGGGACTGAGGTGGTCGTTCATGGGGCCGCTCGCGACGATCGAGTTGAACGCGCCGGGCGGTGTCGAGGATTATTGTGCCCGCTACGGCGGCTTCTATCGGAGGCTTGCCGCAACGCCGCCCGCGCCGGAGGTGTGGGACGCAGCGAATGCTGCAAAAGTGAGCGCCGCGCTCGGACCGCCGGCGAGCGCCGCGCAAATCGATGCGCGGATGCGCTGGCGCGATCGACGGTTGATGGCGCTCGCCGCGCACAAGCGCGAGCAAGCGAACACAAAGTGAATCCCGGCGCCGAGATACGAGCGTCGATTCAGCGCAATCGTACGAGGAGACTGTCATGAGCGAAAAACGCAAAGTCATCATCACCTGCGCGGTGACGGGATCGATCCACACGCCGACGATGTCGCCGCATCTTCCGATCACGCCACGCGACATCGCGGACGCTGCGGTCGGCGCGGCGCAGGCCGGCGCGGCCATCGTCCACCTGCATGCGCGCGATCCGGTCGACGGCCATCCGACGCAGGACCCGAAGTACTTTCGCGAGTTCGCGCCCGACATCGCGCGCCGTTGCGACGTCGTGTTGAACTTCACGACGGGCGGCGCCGCGACGATGACGATCGAGGAGCGGCTGCAACCGGCGCTCCAGCTGAAGCCTGAGGTCGCCTCGCTCAACATGGGCTCGATGAACTTCGGTCTGTATCCGATGCTGAAACGCTTCCCCACGTTCAAGTTCGACTGGGAGCGCCCGTATCTCGCCGGATCGGAGGACCGGATCTTCAAGAACACGTTCAAGGACATCGAATACATCCTCACGTCGTGCGCCGACAATGGAACGCGTTTCGAGATCGAGTGTTACGACATAGGGCATCTGTACACGGCTGCACATTTTCTCGAGCGCGGCGTCGTGAAGCCGCCGCTCTTCATCCAGAGCGTGTTCGGCATCCTCGGCGGCATCGGCCCGCACCCCGACGACGTCGCGCACATGAAGCGCACGGCCGATCGGCTCTTCGGCGATCAATATCGGTGGAGCGTGCTCGGGGCCGGACGCAACCAGCTGCCGATTGCATCGATGTCCGCGGCGATGGGAGGCAACGCGCGCGTTGGCCTCGAGGATAGCCTTTGGCTCGGCGCCGGCAGGCTCGCCGAGTCGAACGCGGCGCAGGTCCGCGCGGTGCGCCAGATCATCGAGGCGATGGGCCTCGAAGTCGCGTCGCCTGACGATGCGCGGCGGATTCTCGCACTGAAAGGGCGCAACGCCGTCGCGTTCTGAGCTCGGCGGAACGATTGGCATGACTTATGCGCTTCGTCGGAGGGAAATCCCGGAGGTAGTTGACAAGATGTTTGGATTCACCGCCCCTGTCGGTAGCGATTCTGCTGATCCGCTCGTCAATGTGGCGGCCGTCGACGATTTTTGGCGTTTATTGACGCGTTTCGATCCGATTCGCGCTCAGAAGAAGTTGAACGATGCGCTCGCCGACTTCGGGGTCGGCGAGGATCCCAATGTCGAGCGGCTTCGCGCGCTCCTGCTCCTCGATCGCCGCGCTCGAAATCTCGCCGATACGCTTCTTGTAAGCTACAGCGCGCGCGTGGCCGGAGCGCAATCTTTCGAAAAACGTTACTGGCAATCCGCGTTCGAGCTCGCGCAGGGATTCGGCCAGGCGTACGCGCAGATCCTGCGGCAGCTCGAGCACGATGTGCTTCCGCGCACTGCGCGCGACTTTGCGCCGCTGTTCCTGCTGCGTCTCTTGCAGCACCGCCAGATCGAATTCCTGCTGCAGCCCTACGTGAACGGCCAGGCGGATCCCGGGTGCTGGTCGGAGCTTCACGAAGCCTATCAATACGCGCATTCGCAGCGTTTTCTGACGGTTCCGCAGGAGATCAAGCGCAGCCACGAGCTGACGCCGGTCGAGACGACGATCGAACGCGAGTACGTTCAGCTGCTTTTGCTCGATCTCGCCAATGCCGGCCATTTTTCGCCGCACGACGCGTTCTGGGTCAGCCAGTGGCTGCCCGGCGGCAGCGAAGAGTTGACGCTGAAGTCGGTGCGAGCGGGCCCGGATCGCCCCGGCGAGCACTTCGTCGTCGACCTGGACAGCTCGGAAGGACTCGTGCGGATCGCCGAGCCCGGCGCGCTCCGCTGCCTCGTTCTGGATCCGGGTCCGATGCTCACGCAGATCGATCTGGACATCGCGGCTCGACGCGAGGGAAGACACACCGAGGGCGGACCGCCGACGATGATCGGCCGCGGCGGCCGGCTGCGGGTGCTGCGCAAACTGCGTTCGATCTATTCACCGAAGCCTCCGCGCATCGATCGCCGCGGAGAGCGCAAGCCCGTTGCCGTCGTCGTGCAGGCGATCGTCGGACTCAGCAATATCGCGCGGATGCTGCGCAACGAGCAGCGCCGCACTGCGCTCCTCGACCCGTCGGTCAACCCGGAGGTGGAAGAGATCACCATCACGGTCAATGGTGGGATCGTCGAGCGCGCAGCGGCCGCGGGTGCGGATGAGAACCTCACGGTCTCGACGCCGAACGCTCCGCCGATCGTCGTTCCGCGTCTCATGTGGGAAGTCCGCGATCGCAGCGATTCGGGTTGTCGACTGCACGGCAAGGCATCGACGATGAACGGTGTGATGCCGGGAACGCTGCTCGCGATTCGCGAGCACGAAATGGCGCCATGGGTGCTCGTGATCGTGCGCCGGCGCGGCAGGTCGGCCGGGGATAACGTCGATCTGGGTGTCGAGTTCATCGGCAAGGATCCGCGACGCGTCGTGGCGACGCTGATCGACGATGCCGCACCGCCGACCGCCGATCCGGCCGAAGCGCAAAAACACAAACGGCGCTTTGCCGTGCTCTTCCTGCCGGAGAGCAGCCGTCAACCGGTTCTGCCGTTCAAGACGCTGATCGTTCCGGCCGGAGAATTCGAAGAGAATCGCTCCGTCACGTTGCGCGCGGGTGGTGCACGCCACACGCTGCGGCTGAAGCAGCCGATCGAGGAGCAGGGCGAATTCAGCTGGATGCCGTTCGAAGTCGTCGAGCGGCAGCTGCTCGAGCACGCGGCGTAGGGCGTTGCTCCGTCACGTCGGTTCGGCGCACCGATCGACAAAATGCCGGACGACGCGATGACGGCGCGCCGGATTGGCTTCCGGCTTATGGTGAGGCGTGCGCCTTCAGCGAATCCGGCGCGCCTGATTCAGCGTCAATCCGCTGCAAGCGCCACCGTCTTCGGTCCGACCGGCGTCGCGTGGCGGAACGCGTCGAGCAGCTCGGCTTCCTTCGCCTTCGCCGTTTTGAGATGCCGCTCCTTCACGTGCCCGTAGCCGCGAATATGCTCGGGAATCTGCGCGAGTTGCACCGCGAGCGTGTGATTGTGCGGAGCGAGCGCGCCGAGGACTTCGGCGATGATCGCCTCGTACGCCCCCGGTAACGCGCGCTCCGTCTTACGTTCTTCGGTCCGTCCGAACGGATCGAGCGCGCTGCCCCGGAAGCGCCGCATCTTCGCGAGTACGCGGAAAGCGCTCATCATCCACGGCCCGTAAACGGTTTTCGTCGCTTCGCCGGTCTGCGGGTCAGGCTTGTTGAAGACCGGTGGGGCGAGGTGGAAGGTGAGCTTGTAATCGCCCTCGAACTGCTGCGCGACGCGCTGCGCGAAGTCCGTCTCCGCATAAAGGCGCGCGACCTCATACTCGTCCTTGATCGCGAGCAGCTTGAAGTAGTAGCGGGCAACCGCCTCGGTGAGCGCGGTTTCGCCAGCGAGCTTCGCGCTTTCCGTCATGCGCACCTGCGCGACGAGATCCGTGTAGCGTTTCGCGTAGGCGGCGTCCTGGTACGCGGTGAGGAATTCCGCGCGCCGTGCAATGATCTCGTCGAGCGACTCCGACAGCCGCTGCGACTCCGGTGTCGCTGTCGGAATCGCGGCGGCCGCGACGCGCGCAGGATCGATCGCGGCAAGCCTTCCCCAGCGGAAGCTTTGCTTGTTCGGCTCGATCGCCGTTCCGTTCAACTCGATCGCACGCAGGATCGCCGGCTCACCGACTGGAAGCAACCCGCGCTGATACGCGAAGCCGACCATGAAAAGATTCGTCGCGATCGAATCGCCCATCAGCCCGGTCGCGAGCCTTGTCGCGTCGAGGAACTCGGCGTCCCCGGGTGCGACGGCGTCTTCGATCTCCCGCTCCATCGATCCCCGCGGGAATGCGAGGTCCGGATTGCGCGTGAAGCCTGCAGGCATCACGAGCGCGCTGTTGACGACCGCCTTGGTCACGCCCTTCTGCATCTTTGCGAGCTGCTCGTAGCCCACGCAGGTGAGGATGTCGCAACCGAGGATCAACTTCGCCTCACCGGCCGCGATCCGCGTCGCATGGAGTTGTTCGGGCCGATCGGCGATGCGCACGTGCGAGACGACGGCGCCGTTCTTCTGCGCGAGTCCCGTCATGTCGAGCACGCTGCATCCCTTGCCTTCGAGATGCGCTGCCATCCCGAGCAGCGCGCCGATCGTCACGACGCCGGTGCCGCCGATGCCGGTGACAACGATGCCGTACGGCTCGCTCGTCGTCGGGTGTGCGGGCTCGGGCAGAGAGGGGAATTCACCCGCTTCGGCCTTTTTCGGCTTCCTCAGGTTTCCGCCCACGACGGTGACAAAGCTCGGGCAGAAGCCTTTGACACACGAGTAATCCTTGTTGCACGAGCTCTGATCGATCGTGCGCTTGCGACCGAACTCCGTTTCCACCGGTGCGACGGACACGCAGTTCGACTTGACGCCGCAGTCGCCGCAGCCTTCGCAGACGAGGTCGTTGATCACGACGCGCTTCGCCGGATCGGGATATTTCCCGCGCTTCCGGCGGCGGCGCTTTTCGGCAGCGCACGTCTGGTCGTAGAGCAGGACCGTGCATCCCGGCGTGTCGCGCAGCTTTCGCTGCACTGCATCGAGCTCGTCGCGGTGGTGTATCTCGATGTCGCTCGCGAAATACCCGGGCGGATACTTGTCGGGCTCATCGCTGACGACGACGATCTTGGCCACGCCCTCGGCGGCGCACTGCTGCGCGATGTGCGCCGGCGAGATCGGGCCGTCGACGGGCTGGCCGCCTGTCATTGCGACCGCATCGTTGTACAGAATCTTGTACGTGATGTTGACCTTCGCGGCGACCGCGGCGCGTATCGCGAGGCTGCCGCTGTGGTAATACGTGCCGTCGCCCAGATTCGCAAACGTATGCTTCTCGTCGGTGAACGGCGCCTGTCCGATCCACGGCACGCCTTCGCCGCCCATGTGCGTGTAGGTGGCGGTCCTCCGGTCCATCCAGATCGCCATCACGTGGCAGCCGATTCCCGCAGTGGAACGGCTGCCCTCGGGCACGTTGGTCGACGTGTTGTGCGGGCAGCCCGAGCAGAAGTACGGAATGCGCTCGAGCGTCACGCTGGGCTGCGCGAGCGCCGCTTCCTTCGCGTTGATCCAGTCGACGCGCGCATTGAGCTTCTCGATCGCGCGCGGGTGCAGGTTCAGCTTGCGGATACGTCCGGCGATCACTCGCGCGATCATCGCCGGCGTGAGCTCGGACACCGCAGGCAGCAGCCAGTCGCCGTGCGGCCGCACCCATTCGCCCTTTTCGTCGAACTTGCCGATCACGCGCGGACGCACGTCGTCGCGCCAGTTGTAGAGCTGCTCCTTCAGCTGATACTCGACGATCTGTCGCTTCTCTTCGACAACGAGGATCTCTTCGAGACCTTCGGCAAAGTGGCGCACGCCTTCCGGCTCGAGTGGCCACGTCATTCCGATCTTGTAGACACGCAGACCGATCTCCGCGGCGTCGGCTTCGGTGATGCCGAGATCGTCGAGCGCCTGGCGCACGTCGAGATAGCTCTTGCCGCTCGTGACGATGCCGAGCCGCGGCTTCGGCGAGTCGATGACGATGCGATTGAGCTTGTTGATCCGGCAGTAGTGCAGCGCTGCATAGACCTTGTAGTCCTGCATCCGCGCTTCGGTTTCGAGGAACCCGTCGGGCCAGCGGATCGAAACGCCGTCGCGCGGCAGCGGAAAATCGTCGGGAACGATGATCTGCGTGCGCTCGGGATCGACATACACCGATGAAGAGCTCTCGACGGTGTCGGCGACGCATTTGAACCCGACCCAGCAGCCGGAATAGCGCGACATCGCCCAGCCGTGCAGTCCGAGGTCGAGGATCTCCTGGACCGACGACGGGTAGAGAACCGGCATCATCGCCGCCGAGAACTGGTGATCCGATTGATGCGGCAGCGTCGACGACTTTGCGCCGTGATCGTCGCCGGCCAGCACGATGACCCCGCCATGCTTCGACGTGCCGGCGTGATTGGCGTGCTTGAAGACGTCGCCGCAGCGGTCGACACCCGGCCCCTTGCCGTACCACATCGCGAAGACGCCGTCGTACTTCGCCTTCGGGTAGAGATTGACCTGCTGCGAGCCCCACAGCGCCGTTGCGGCGAGGTCCTCGTTCAGGCCGGGCTGGAACTTGATGTGCGCGCGCTCGAGAAACTTCGTCGCGCGCCACAACGACTGATCGAGCGCACCCAGCGGCGAGCCGCGGTAGCCGGAAACGAAGCCCGCGGTGTTCAAGCCCGCAAGGTGATCGCGCTGACGCTGCAGGATCAGCAGGCGAACGAACGCCTGTGCGCCGGTCAGGTAGACGCGGCCGGAATCGAGCGCGTACTTATCGTCGAGCGAGACCTCGCGCAGGACGGTGGCGGCAGGGGGCATGAAGCGTTTCTCCGCAAAAATCGTGTTTTTGGGACGCGCGGAGCATGGGGTAGGTTCCGCAACGCGACGGTAATCCGGAGATTGTGTCCCCGAACGCGCCAGGGCGCGAATTCTACGCTATCCGCCGCTGGCGAGCATCACGACTACCGCTGCCCTAGTGGTTTCCTTTCTCGCGCGGCGGTACCGTCTGCAGATACGCCCAGACGGCCTTGAGCTCGGTATCGCTCATCCGACCATACGCTTGCCACGGCATCCTTCTGCTGATGTCGGTGCCGTCCTTGCGCTTGCCTTCGCGCATCGCACGAATGAAGTCGCTTTCGATCCACGACTTGAGTCCCGTCTCGTGCCGCGTCAGGTTCGCGACGACGGGCATGTCCGGATCACCGGCGAGCTTGCCGCCGGACAGGTTTTCGCCGTGGCAGCCGCGACACACCTGGACGATGTGCTGCCCAAGCTCCGCGCTGGCTGCCTCCATCGGCGGCTCGACCGCGTGCGGCTTCATGTGATCGATCGAGAACGCGCCAAGCACCTTCGGATCGGTCGCGACGAGATAGGCGAAGACCGGTCCGAGCCGGACCGCACCCATGTCGCGGTTCACCGCAGGCCGCGAGCGGATGTAGGCGACGATATCGGAAAGCTCGTGATCGCTCAGGTTGACGAACTCGACCACGGGCATCGACGAGCTCTGCTTTCCAGCACAGTGGGATCCGAAGCTTGGAATTCACGTGACTTGAAGTCGCGGC
>JADMIO011204607.1_pt1 | contig 84080 bp, 77 predicted proteins | sample 8958161 | NCBI WGS metagenome assembly JADMIO01 (sample SAMN16585339, study PRJNA669376) | soil metagenome | isolation source: Crop rotation soil | place: USA: Cullars Rotation, Alabama | collected 2011 | reverse complement strand
GGCGGAACCGCCGAAGCGGCGACTGCGAGGTGGATTGCCTACTGCTGCTCCGGAAATGGCCGGTCCGCGAAGACCCTTCGACGAGCTCAGGGTGAGCGGGAACAGAGCAACCCAGGCCGGAGAAGTCGGGAAATCAGCACCAACATCCGCTCAGTCTGAGCCTGTCGAAGGCCGCACGCAACCTCAGTGATAGCGCCGCAGCAGCCCTGCGAGCTTGCCCTGGACCTGCACTTCGCGCGGGTCGTAGATCTGCGGTTCGTAGGCGGCGTTGGCCGGATCGAGCCGAACCCGGCCGTTCTCGCGGCGCAGATACTTGAGCGTGGCTTCCTCGCCGCGGACCAGCGCGACGACGATCTCACCGTCGCGGGCGGTCTCGGTGCGGCGGATCAGCGCGAAGTCGCCGTCGAGGATGCCGGCTTCGACCATCGAGTCGCCCGAGACCTCGAGCGCGTAGTGCTCGCCCGCGCCAAGCAGGGCGGCGGGGACAGGCAGCATCGACTGGCCTTCAAGCGCCTCGATCGGCACACCGGCGGCGATGCGGCCGTGGAGCGGGATCTCGATCACGTCGTTGGCAGGCTGCGCAGGCGCGGCGGGCTTCTGCAGGGTGGTGAGCGCCGAATTGCTGTTGGCGGCCGCGCGAGTGGAGACCTTGCTGGTCACGTCCTCGGGCTGCTTGAGCACTTCGAGCGCGCGGGCCCGGTTGGGCAGCCGGCGGATGAAGCCGCGTTCCTCGAGCGCCGAGATCAGCCGGTGGACGCCCGACTTCGACTTGAGGTCCAGCGCCTCCTTCATCTCCTCGAAAGAGGGCGAGACGCCGCTTTCCTCGAGACGGGCCTGGATGAAACGGATCAACTCGTGCTGCTTGCGGGTCAGCATGGCAGGGCCACTCCCTCATAACGCATCGTTTCGTGAACGAATGCGGAACATCTAAGCAACGATTCGTTCCCCGTCAAGCAATTCCGCCGTTTCCGAGCAGATAGGCGCGAACGCGCTCGCCGGCCGCCGCCGCAGGAGCCTCCGCCGGGCGGTCAAGCAGGGCGTTGCTCGCCGCCAGTGACGACAGGGCGCCGCTGTCCTGCAGGCGCTGCACGGCGATCTCCTCGCCGTCCCACCGCGCCCGCATGAACTCGCGCCGCGTGCCGTTAGGCTTGAGCGGCGTAGCCAGCCTGGCCGTGATCGCGCGCGGCAGCGGATCGGCGGCGCCGAGCAGCGCGCGCAGCAGCGGCAGCAGGAACAGATAGGCGGTGACGTAGCTGGAGACGGGATTGCCCGGCAGGCCGAGCACGATCTGGTGCCCTTTGCGCGCCACCAGCAGCGGCTTGCCCGGCTTTATCGCGATCCGCCAGAAATCGAGCTCCGCGCCCCAGCCTTCAAGCGCCGGGCGGATCAGGTCGTGGTCGCCGACCGAAGCCCCGCCGCTGGTGACGATGACGTCGGCGTGGCTCGCCTTGTCGAGCGCGGTGGCGAGGGCTTCCAGACTGTCGGGCACGGGCCCCAGCTGCTCGGCCACGCAAGGCAGCGAAGCGACCTGCGCGGCGAGCATCACGCCGTTGCTGGCCGGGATCTGGTGGGGTGGGCAGGCGGCCGGGTCGGCGGCCAGCTCGTCGCCGCTGTCGATGATGGCGAGCCGCGGGCGGCGGTGGACGGGGAGGTGGGCATGGCCCGCCGCCACCGCCAGCGCGATCTGCGCCGGGCCGATGAGCGCTCCGGCGGGCAGCACCTGGTCGCCGGTGCGAAAGTCCATGCCCTCGCGGCGAATGTGCTTTGCGGGCGGAACCGGCGCTTCACCGGTGAGAGTCAGCCTATCGCCGTCGCGCGCCAGGTCTTCCTGCAGAATCACCGCGGCGGCATCCGCCGGCAGGGCCGCGCCGGTCGAGATGCGCACCGCCTCGCCGGCTTTCAGGCCGCCGGCATAGGGGTGCCCAGCGGCGCTTTCGCCGACCACGCGCCACGGCCCGGCCATGTCGCCTGCGGTCACGGCATAGCCGTCCATCGCCGAGAGGTCGCAGGAGGGCTGCGTCCGCCGGGCGAGCAGCGGCTCGCCGAGATAACGGCCGAGCGCGCCGGCGGGATCGACATGCTCGCAGGGCAGCGGCGTGACCAGGGCGAGCAGCCGCGCCTGGGCCTCCTCGAGCGGCAGCGGCGGCGGGTTCACGGTTCGGCCCGCCACGTCCCGGACTTGCCGCCACGCTTCTCGATCAGGCGGACGCCTTCGATCACCATGCCCTTGTCGAGCGCCTTGGCCATGTCGTAGATTGTCAGGAGTGCGATGGAAGTGGCTGTCATGGCTTCCATTTCAACGCCGGTTCTGCCGGTGAGGGAAGCGGTGGCTGTGGCGCGCATCGCGTCTCCCTCGAAGGCAAAATCCACCGTCACCGCATCGAGCGCCAGCGGGTGGCAGAGCGGGATCAGTTCGGCGGTCTTCTTGGCGGCCATGATCCCGGCGATCCGCGCGGCGGCGAGGACGTCGCCCTTGGGCACGTCGCCGTCGCGGATCGCGGCGAGTGCTTCGGCCGACATGCGGATCAGGCCCGAGGCGATTGCGACGCGCGCCGTCTCCGCCTTGCCGCCGACATCAACCATGCGCGCGTGGCCCGATTCGTCGAGATGGGTGAGCTGGTTCATGCGCCTGTCCATGCCAGAGCTTGCGTTCGGATGCGAGCGAGCCTATCCGGACGAGGTCATCTGGGGAGTAGCCAGCCGCTCGACCGAGCGGGCCTCCGCGTCAACATACTTGGTCGAGAGGCCATGGCGCGAAGGGAACGGAAACGTTCGGGCGAGACCAATGGCGTCGCACTCCGTCCATGCCGGGCGGTGAGCTGCGATGTCGTTGGATTCGCGAACCGCCCGGCCCGAGAGTTCTTTCATGGAAGCCTTCCTCACCTCGACCGCCGTCGTCGCCCTCGCCGAGATCGGCGACAAGACACAGCTGCTCGCCATCGTCCTCGCCACGCGGTTCAAGCGGCCGATGCCGATCGTGCTCGGCATTCTGGCGGCGACGCTGGCCAATCACTTCCTCGCCGCACTCGTGGGCCATTCGGCGGCGTCGATCCTCGACGGGCTGTGGTTCCGCTACGCCATCGCCGCCTCCTTCATCGCCATGGCGCTGTGGACGCTGATTCCCGACAAGCTGGACGAGGACGAGCAGAAACCCGCACGATTCGGCGCTTTCGTCACCACGACGATCGCCTTCTTCCTCGTCGAGATGGGCGACAAAACGCAGATCGCCACGGTCGCGCTGGGGGCCCAGTTCAGCAACGTGTTCTTGGTCACAGCGGGCACGACGCTGGGCATGATGATCGCCAACGTGCCGGCGGTCTATCTCGGCAACGAGCTGATCAAGCGCGTGCCGCTGAACGTCGTGCGCATGCTGGCCGCGCTGCTGTTTCTCGCTATCGGGCTTTGGCTGCTGGCGCAGACGGCCGGGCTGATCTGACGTGCTGTCGTTCGAAACCGGTGTCGCGCTCGCGACCTTTTCCTTCGTCGGCGCCATGACGCCGGGGCCGAACAACCTGATGCTCATGGCGTCGGGCACGAATTTCGGCTTCGCGCGCACGGTGCCGCACATGGCCGGCGTGGCGCTCGGCTATTGGCTGATGGTCCTGCTGATCGGACTGGGCCTCGGCGCGGTCATCACGGCGGTGCCCTGGCTGATGACCGCGTTGAAAGTCGCGAGCACGGTCTATCTGCTGTATCTCGCCTGGAAGATCGCCACTTCGCCCCCTCCGAGCATCGACGGGGTCGATAGCGGGGCGCGGCCGCTGACTTTCCTTCAGGCGGCCGCCTTCCAGTGGGTCAATCCCAAGGGCTGGACGATCGCGCTCACAGCAGTCGCGGTCTATGCGCCGGCGGGCGATCGGGTGCTCGGCGCGCTGTGGGTGACAGGCGTGATCGCGCTCGCGGGCTTTCCCTCGGTGATCGTGTGGTCGGCGGCCGGCGTGCAATTGCGCCGGTTGCTGCACCGGCCGAGGGCCTACCGCGCGTTCAACGTGGTGGCGGCGCTGCTGCTGGTGGCGTCGCTCTATCCGGTATTGGTTCCGGACTAACCGTTCAGCAGAGCCCGCGTCGCCGCCGCGACGTCGGCCTGGCGCATCAGGCTTTCGCCGACGAGGAACGTCCGCGCGCCGCAGGCCGAGAGGCGCTGCAGGTCCGCATGGCTGTTGATCCCGCTCTCGCTGACCAGCAGCGTGCCTTCGGGGGCGAGCGGGGCGAGGCGTTCGGTGGTGGCGATATCGGTCGCGAAGCGCTTGAGATCGCGGTTGTTCACCCCGACCAACCGCGAGCGCAGCCGCGCCGCGCGTTCCATCTCGGCCTCGTTGTGGACCTCGACCAGCACGTCCATTCCGCGTTCGAGCGCGGCGGCCTCGATATCCCACATCAGCGCGTTGTCGAGCGCGGCGACGATGATCAGGATGGCGTCGGCGCCGATCGCGCGGGCCTCGGCGACCTGCCAGGGATCGACCATGAAGTCCTTGCGCAGCACCGGCAGGCCGCAAGCGGCGCGGGCGGCGACGAGGTAGTCCTCGTGCCCCTGGAAATAGGGCGCGTCGGTCAGCACCGAGAGGCAGGCGGCGCCGCCGGCCTCATAGGCGCGGGCGTGCTCGGCGGGCTGGAAGTCTTCGCGAATCAGGCCCTTGGAGGGGGAAGCTTTCTTGATTTCCGCGATGAGCGCGAAGCCGTCGTAGCTCTTGGCCTCCAGCGCGGTGCGGAAACCGCGCGGCATGGTCTGGTCTGCGGCGCGCGCGTCTAGATCGGCGAGGCTGGTGGCAGCCTTGCGCGCGGCGACTTCCTCGCGCTTGGTGGCGCAGATTTCCTGGAGCTTGTCGGTCATTTTGTCGCCGCGATCCAGCAGTCCAGCAGCGCCTTGGCAAGCCCCTTATCGATCGTCTCGGCGGCTTCCTCGACCCCGGCGGCCCAGCTCTCGACCTCGCCGGCCACCAGCAGCGCGCCGGCGGCGTTGAACAGCACGGCGTCGCGGTAGGCCCCGGGCTCGCCGAGCAGCAGACGGCGCAGCGCCTCGGCATTGTGCGCGGGATCGCCGCCGCGAATGGCTTCGATGGGCGCGGAGGGCAGGCCGGCATCCTCGGGCGAGACGCGCTGCATGGCGTAGCCGCTGGCGCTGACCACCGCGACCTCGTTGCCGCCGGCGAGGCTGAGCTCGTCGAGCCCCTCGTCGCCCGAGATCACGAACGAATGGTCGCTGCCGAGCCGGGCCAGCGCCTCGGCGTAGATCGGCACATAGGCGGGCCGGGCGATGCCGACGAGCTGGCGGCGCACGCCGGCGGGGTTGGCCAGCGGGCCCATCAGGTTAAAGATCGTGCGGCGGCCCAAGGCTTTGCGGATCGGCATGATCCGGCCCATCGATGGATGGTGCTTGCCCGCGAAGAGGAAGCAGATGCCGATATCGGCCAGCGTCTCCTCGGCGGTCTCCACCGCGCGGTCGAGATCGAGGCCCAGCGCTTCAAGCGTATCGGCCGCGCCCGCCTTGGAGGAAGCCGCGCGGTTCCCGTGCTTGGCCACCGGCACGCCGGCGGCAGCGACGACCAGGCTGACCGCGGTCGAAACGTTGAGCGTGTGATGCCCGTCGCCGCCGGTGCCGCAGACGTCGATGGCGTTCTCCGGCGCTTTCACCGGGATCAGCCGCGCGCGCATCGCCCGCGCTGCGCCGGCGATCTCGCTGGCGGTCTCGCCGCGGTCCGACAGCTCGACCAGGAAGCGGGCGACGTCCTCGTCGGCGATCATGCCGTCTAGCATCGCGCCGAAGGCCTGCTCGGCCTCTTCTTCGTGGAGCGGCGTGAAAACGGCGGGGAGCTTGGTCATGCTCCGTCCTTGCGGGCTGTCGTGACGACAATCAAGGGGCCGAGCGGATAACGCCCGTCCATGCGCCCGCTCGCCGGGTCCCAAAGCGCGGAAACCGTACCGTCGAGGAACAGGGCATCGGTCGCGCCGGCGTGATCTAGCATCATCTGCGCGATCGCGCCGAACGAGACCGGCTCGTCGGAAATGACGAAATGCGCGCGGCCGGCGGGATCGACCCCCACGGCGTTACGGATCTTCATCGAGGTGCCGGTCGGTGAGATCTGCGGGTGGAGCTTGCCGCCGATCAGCAGCATCGGGCCCGACTGGGTGCCGAAGGCCGGGCGCTTCGCGATCTGCGCGACGAAATCGTCGGTGGTCATGATGCGCCAGTTGCCCGCGGCGTCGCCGAAGAACACGCCGTTGGGCTTGAGGTAGAAATTGCCGCCGGCCGAGCGCTGGTTGATCCTAGCGAGCCGCTTGCCGTCCTCGACATAGTAGCCGATCGGATTGCTGCTGACATCATACATGCCGCCGTTGACCGCGAAGGCGACAGTTCGCGTGTCGATGTCGCGCGAGAGGCTGTCGAAGCCGCGATAGATGACGCCGTTGTCGCCGGTGACCTGCGTGCCGATCCGGTGCTTGCCGGGAACGGCGATGCATTCGGTGAAGCGCTTGCCGCCGAACACCACAGGATTGCAGACGGCGGGCGGCTTGGCGGGCGCGGCGGTTTGGGCCTCGCCCCTGGTCCAGAAGGAATAGCCGCCGAGGCCCGCGATCAGGGCGAGGGCGATCAGTGGGCCGCGCTTTGCCGCGAAAGGCGGCAGCCAGCTCATGCCAAGGTCTTCGCCTCTATCCCCGCGAGCTTCAGGAAGTTCGCGAGCATCGCATGACCGTGCTCGGTGGCGATGGACTCGGGGTGGAACTGCACCGAATGGATCGGCAGCGTCGCGTGGCGGAAGCCCATCACGTGCTCGTCGTCCGAAGTGGCGTTGACGATGAGGCTGTCGGGAATGTCGGTGACGATCAGTGAGTGATAGCGCGTCGCGGTGAAGGGCGAGGGCAGACCTTCGAACAGGCCGGTGCCGTCATGGCTGACAGGCGAAACTTTCCCATGCATCAGCCCGCCGCGCACCACCTTGCCGCCGAAATGCTGGCCGATCGACTGGTGCCCCAGGCAGACGCCGAGCAGCGGCTTCCCCGCATCGGCGCAGGCGGCCACGAGATCGAGGCTGATCCCGGCCTCGTTGGGCGTGCACGGCCCCGGCGAGATCAGAAACCCCTGCGCCCCGCTGGAAATCGCCTGTCCGGCCGACAGCGCATCGTTGCGCACGACCTCCACCTCCGCGCCGAGCTCCATCAGGTAGTGGACGAGGTTCCAGGTGAAGCTGTCGTAGTTGTCGATGACAAGGATCATGGGCGCGCTATTGCCCGAAACCCGGCTCGGACGCCACCCTGACAGCCTCCCGCGCCGCCGCGAACAGAGCGCGCGATTTGTTTTCGCATTCCGCCTGCTCATACTCCGGCACCGAATCCGCGACGATCCCCGCGCCGGCCTGCACGTGGAGGACCCCGTCCTTGACGATGCCGGTGCGGAGCACGATGCAGCTGTCGACCGAGCCGTCGGGGGCGAAATAGCCGACGCCGCCGGCGTAGGCGCCGCGGGTTTCGGGTTCCAGTTCGGCGATGATCTCGCAGGCGTGGACCTTGGGCGCGCCGCTGACGGTGCCGGCGGGGAAGCCGGCGAACAGGGCGTCGATGGCGTCGTGCTTCGCCGTGTCGAGCCGGCCTTCGACGTTCGACACGATGTGCATGACGTGGCTGTAGCGCTCGATGGTGTAGCTGTCGGTCACCTGCACCGTTCCCGCCGCGGCGACGCGGCCGACGTCGTTGCGGCCCAGGTCGAGCAGCATCAGGTGCTCGGCGCGTTCCTTGGGATCGGCGAGGAGACTGACTTCGTTCGCGCGGTCTTCTTCCGGCGTGAGCCCGCGAGGACGCGTGCCGGCGATCGGGCGGATCGTCACCTTGCCGTCGCGGACGCGCACGAGGATTTCGGGGCTCGAGCCGATCAGCGCGAAGCCGGGCAGGTCGAGGAAATAGAGGAAGGGCGAGGGGTTTACCCGGCGCAGGCTCCGGTAGAGCGCCAGCGGCGGCAGGGTGAAGGGGCAGGTGAAGCGCTGGGCCAGCACGACCTGGAAGATGTCGCCGGCCTCGATGTAGTCCTTGGCGCGAAGGACCATGGCGGCGTAGTCCGACGCGGCCATCACCGGGGTCGGCTGCGGCTCGGGCAGGTCGGCGGCGCGCAGGTCGTCGGGCGCGCCGCGGTGGAGCCGGCGCAGCGCCTCGTCGATCCGCTCCTCGGCGGTTTCAAGCGTGCGATCGGTTCCCGGCCAGACCGGCGCGACGCAGAACAGCTCGTCGGACAGCCGGTCGAACACCAGGATGACCGTCGGCCGTACGAACAGCATGTCGGGCAGCTCCAGCGCCGACTGCGGCGCGCGGGGGAGCTTTTCGACCAGGCCGATCGTCTCGTAGCCGAAATAGCCGACCAGGCAGGCGAGCGCGCTCGGCAGCGCCGCGGGCACGTCCATCCGGCAGGCGGCGACCAGCGCGCGCAGCTCGTCGAGGCTGCCGCCGGGCAGCGGCGCGAAAGCCGCGCGATCGCTCCGCCAGTCGCGATTGATCGCGCAGCCCTGTGCGTCGGCGCGGAATACCAGGTCGGGATCGAGCCCGATCAGGCTGTAGCGCCCGCGCACCTCGCCGCCCTCGACCGATTCGAGCAGGAAATCGCCGCGGCCGGGCTCGAACAGCTTCACCGCCGCGCCCACCGGCGTCTCGGTGTCGGCGATCAGCCGGCGCCAGACGAGCGCGGGCTTGCCGGCTTCGAGCGCAGCGCTCGCGGTTTCCCAGTTCTCCGGCCGAGACGACGTCATGACGACAGGATCAGGCCCCGCCGTCGAGCCGGGTGCGCACGCCCTTGATCGCGGCGTCGTTGCGGGTGGCGCCCACTTCGGCGCGGATCGCCTTGCGCAGCTGCTCGGCATATTCGCGGCCGGCGATCTGGCCGAGCTCCTTCTGCGCCGCCGCCAGGATCGGGTCGTTCGCCGCGACCTGGCCGGGGACGATGTCCTTCAGCGTGACGACGTACCAGCCCCGGTTGTTCGGCGCGCGTAGCAGCTTGGCGGTGCCTTCGGCCATCGAGAACAGCAGCGCCAGCGGCGGCGGCACCTGCTGCCCGCGCTGGGCCAGTTGCTCGCGGTTCATGTCGATCCTGTCGACCGGCGGCAGCGGCTTGCCGATCGCGGCCATGGCAGCGGCGACATCCGTGCCCTTGCGCACTTGCGCGAGCAGCTTCTCGGCCTCGGCCTTGGCGGCGGCCGAGCCCTTTTCGAGCATGTAGGCGGCGGCGACGTCGGTCTTGATGTCGTTCAGCGGCGCGGGGGCCGAGGGGGTGATGTCGGAGACGTCGAAGATGATGAAGGTCTTGCCAGCCTCGACCTCGGCGAGCTGCGGCTCGTTCTCCTGCTCCATTCCGAAAGCGGTCTGCAGCACCTTGGCGAGGACGGGCGGGGCGGTCTCACCCTGCTTGCCGTAGACCTGGCCGTCGGCGGTGACCGGCTGGGTGGTCTCGATCGTCAGGCCGAGCTCCTTGGCGGCCTCGGCGAGGTTGCCGCCGCTCTCGAACTCGTCCTCCAGCTTGGCGGAAAGGTCGTTGATCGCGGCGCGGCGGCGCTCCGCGGTGATCAGCTCGGCCAGCTCGCCGCGGACCTCGGCCAGGGTCCTCTCGGGCGTGCGGGTGATCGAATCGACCTTGATCACGTGGAAGCCCAGCGGGCTTCGTGCCGGCGCGGCGATCGTGCCCTGCGCCGCGGCGAAGACGGCATCGGCGACGGCCTGCGACGTCTGATTGGTCAGCCGCGCCTTGGTCATGTCGGTCAGCGCGGCGGTCGACAGGCCTTTCTCGCGGGCGACGACGTCGAGCGACTTGCCCTTGGCGGCTTCGGCGATGATCGCCTTGGCCGCGGCGTCGGTCGGCACGATCAGCTGGGTCAGCTTGCGCGTTTCGGTCGCGGCGTAGCGCACCTTGGTCGCGTTGTAGCGCGCCAGAATCTCGGCGTCGGTGGCGACGGGCACGGTCTTCATCGCCGCTTCGCCGAAGGTCGCGTAGCGGATCACGCGGCGCTCGGGCCGGATGAAGCGGTCCTTGCTCTTGGCATAGAAGGCGCTCAGCTCGGCCTCGCTCGGCGGCGCGGCGGGCGCGAAGGCGGCCGAGGGCAGGATGGCGATGGCGCCGGTGCGATGCTCGCGCAGCAGCGCCGAATAGCGCAATGCGAACTCGCGCGGGATCACCGCGCCGAAGGCCGAGGGGACGAGGAGCTGGCGGGCGACGAGGCCCTGCTCGATATCCTGGCGGACCAGCGGCTCCGAAACGCCCTGCTGCTGCAGCGCCTGGCGGTAGACCGCTTCGCTAAACTTGCCGTCGGGGCCCTTGAACGCGGCCATGTTGGCGATCTGGCTGTCGACCAGACGGGTGCCGACGACGATGCCGTGGATGCGGCCGAATTCGCCCAGCGCGGCGCGGTCGATCAGCTCCTCCAGCACCTTGTCCAGGCCGCCCTGGGCGAGGAAGGCCTTCATCGAGACGCGCGGGTTCTGCTGCTTCATGTTCTCGAGCGCAGAGGTCGCCGCCTGGCTGAGCTCGGACGAATCGATCCGTTCCTTGCCGACCGTGGCCACGCGGTCGCCGCCGGCGATGCCGCCGAAATTGCCGCTGTTGGAAACGTCGGCGCTGGCGAAGGCGAGGACGATCAGGAGGAGGACGGCGAACATGATGCCCAGGCCGATCTTCGACTTCATGGCATTACGAAAGAACTGGAGCATCGACCGTTTCGCTTGCAATGGATCGCCCGAGCAGGGGGGCTGCCGGGCCGTTGTCGGCCGGCTTTAGGAGGCAAACATCGTTCTCGCAATGGCTCGGGCGGGATTCCCGCAATGGGCCGGGCCGCACGCGCGCGGATGAACGTTCGCTCCAACATGGGTTAAGTCGTTGCGATAGGTTTTTGACAAGCGCTTGCGCCCTGCCTAGCAGCGCCCGGAACAGGGGCGGCCATCACCACAGATTCGCACCCATGAGGGAAATGACGTGTCGAACCTTCCGTATATCGTCGGCAACTGGAAAATGAACGGGACGCGCGCTATGCTCGCCGAAGCGCGCGCGATCGACCGCGCCGCCTCGCGCTTCCCCGGCGTGCAGGTTGCGCTGGCGCCGCCGTTCACCCTGATCAACGCGATGCGCGAGGCGGTGGAGAACATCGGCGTCGGCGGCCAGGACTGCCACGTGCAGGCCGGCGGCGCCTTCACCGGCGACGTCTCCGCGCCGATCCTCGCCGATGCCGGCGCCAGCTTCGCCATCGTCGGCCACAGCGAGCGCCGCGCGCTTCACGGCGAGACCGACGCGCTGGTCCGCGCCAAGGCCGAGGCCGCGCAGGCCGCCGGGCTCAGCGTCATCCTCTGCGTCGGCGAGACCGAGGCCGAACGCGATTCGGGCAATGCCGAAGGTGTCGTGACCACGCAGCTCGACGGCTCGCTGCCGGAAGGCGAAGAGGCTGCCGGGCGCCTCGCGGTCGCCTACGAGCCGGTCTGGGCGATCGGCACCGGCCGGGTGCCTTCGGTGGACGATGTCGGCGCGATGCACCGCGCGATCCGCGCCAAGCTGGGCGAAGTCTATGGCGAGGCCGGCGCGGCCGTGCGCATCCTCTACGGCGGCTCGGTGAATGCGGGCAACGCGGCCGAGCTGCTGGCGGCCGACGAGGTCGGCGGCGCACTGGTCGGCGGCGCGAGCCTGACTTCGGAAAGCTTCACAGCGATCATCGGCGCCGCGGGCACCAGCGCCGAATAAGCCCCTCGAACTTGCACTGAGGCCCGCCAGCGCCTAGATGCGCGGGCTGAAGCCGTATTCGGCAAATTGATAACAGCGGAAACACGCCCCGATGTCGCTTTTCATCTTCCTCACCGTCGTCCAGGCGCTGATCGCCGCCGCGCTTGTCGGGGTCATCCTGATGCAGCGCTCGGAAGGCGGCGGGCTCGGCGTCGGCGGCAGCCCCTCGGGCCTGATGTCGGCGCGCGGCGCGGCGGATTTCCTGACGCGGACCACGGCGATCCTGGCGACGGCCTTCGTCGGCCTCTCCATCGTGCTGGCGGTGCTCGCCGTCGGCACGACCAGCGGCCGCAGCATCGACACCTCGCTCGAGCGCAAGCTGCCCGGCGCGCCGGTCGATCCGGCCGACCCGCTGTCGGGCGCGGTGCAGCCCGGCGCTCCGGCGCCGGCGGCTCCGGCCGACGTCGCTCCCGCCAGCCCGGCTCCGGCCGATCCGCTCTCGGGCGCGGCGAAGTAATACTACCGTAAGACGGGACCGCCAGCCTCGTTCGCGGGGTGGCAGGCCTGTGGATTGCGACCGGCTGAACGCGCTGGCCGCTTGCCCTTTGCACGTGAACAGGATTAAGGCTCGGCTCCCATGGCGCGGTACATTTTCATCACCGGCGGCGTGGTCTCCTCGCTCGGAAAAGGCCTCATGGCGGCCAGCCTCGCGGCGCTGCTGCAGGCGCGCGGGTTCAAGGTCCGCATCCGCAAGTTCGACCCCTACCTGAACGTCGATCCGGGGACGATGAGCCCCTATCAGCACGGCGAGGTCTATGTCACCGACGACGGCGCCGAGACCGATCTCGACCTCGGTCACTACGAGCGCTTCACCGGCGTCTCGGCGCACCAGTCGGACAACGTCACCTCGGGCCGCATCTACCGCGACGTCATCACCAAGGAACGCCGCGGCGACTACCTCGGCGCCACCGTCCAGGTGATCCCGCACGTCACCGACGCGATCAAGCAGTTCGCCCAGGCCGACACCGACGGCCTGGACTTCGTGCTCTGCGAGATCGGCGGCACGGTCGGCGATATCGAGGGCCTGCCGTTCATCGAATCGCTGCGCCAGCTGCGCAACGAGCTGGGCCGCGAGCAGACCTGCTCGGTCCACGTCACTCTGGTGCCCTACATCGCCGCCGCGGGCGAGCTGAAGACCAAGCCCACCCAGCACTCGGTGCGCGAACTGACCGCGCTGGGCGTCCAGCCCGACATCCTGCTGTGCCGCTGCGAAAAGCCGCTGCCGGAGAGCGAGCGCGCCAAGATCGCGCTGTTCTGCAACGTGCGCAAGGAAGCTGTGATCCCGGCGCTCGACGCCTCGAGCATCTATGCGGTGCCGCTGCAATATCACGCGGAGGGCCTGGACGCCGAGGTTCTGCGCCATTTCGGACTGGAATCCGAAGCGCCGAACCTGGAGCGCTGGGTCGATATCGTCGACCGCTACCAGAATCCCGAGGGCGAAGTGACGATCGGCGTGGTCGGCAAGTACGTCGGCCTGCCCGACGCCTACAAGTCGCTCAACGAAGCACTGGTCCACGGCGGCATGGCCAACCGGGTCAAGGTCCACATCCGCTGGATCGACGCCGAGCTGTTCGAGAAGGACGACGCCGAAATCGCCGCTCATCTGGAGCCGATGCACGGCATCCTGGTGCCCGGCGGCTTCGGCGAGCGCGGCACCGAGGGCAAGATCTCCAGCGTCCGCTTCGCCCGCGAGCGCAACGTGCCGTTCTTCGGCATCTGCCTGGGCATGCAGATGGCCTGCATCGAAGGCGCGCGCGCCGCGGGCGTCGCCGGGGCGAGCTCGACCGAATTCGGCCCGACCGACGAGCCGGTGGTCGGCATCATCACCGAATGGATGAGCCCCGAGGGCCTGCAGACCCGCGCCGACGGCGGCGACCTGGGTGGCACCATGCGGCTCGGCGCCTACGAGGCCAGGCTCACCGGCAACAGCCACGTCGCTGCGACCTATGGCAGCACGACGATCTCTGAGCGACACCGCCACCGCTACGAAGTGAACAACGCCTACAAGGACGTGCTGGAACAGGACGGCCTGGTGTTCTCGGGCATGTCGCCCGATGGCCTGCTGCCCGAGATCGTCGAGCGGCCCGACCACGCCTGGTTCGTCGGCGTGCAGTTCCACCCCGAGCTGAAGAGCCGGCCGTTCGATCCCCACCCGCTGTTCGCCGGGTTCATCGAAGCCGCGCTCAAGCAGGCGCGGCTGGTCTGACGCAAAAAGGGCGGACCGTTTCCGGCCCGCCCTCGATTTCATCGCAACGCTGCGCGTGAATTACGCGGCTTCGCTGTCGTCCTTGCTGCCTTCGATGACCGACAGCGGCTGCTGGCCGCCGATCGCGATCTTCTTGGGCTTCATCGCCTCGGGCACTTCGCGCACGAGGTCGATCACGAGCAGGCCGTCCTGCAGGTCGGCGCTCTCGACACGGACGTAGTCGGCCAGTTCGAAGCGGCGCTCGAAGCCGCGGTTGGCGATGCCGACATGGAGGAAGTCACCGGCGGCGTCGGGCGACTTGCGGCCTTGGACGACGAGCAGGTTCTGCTGCGCGGTGATGTCGATGTCGGCGGGCTTGAAGCCGGCCACGGCCAGGGTGATGCGATAGGCATCGTCGCCGCGCTTCTCGATGTTGAAGGGCGGGTAGTTGTCGCCCGAAGCGGCGCGGCCCTGGTTCTCGAGCATGTCGAACAGGCGGTCGAAGCCGACCATCGAACGGCGATAGGGGGTGAAATCGAAACGGTTCATCGTCAAAAATCCTTCTTGAAGAAGCAATCTTAGGTTCGGTCGGAACCCGGCGGGCCGGCGTTCCTTTTTGCTGTGTCCCGCCCTTGCGGCGCGAGACGAAGCATCAGATATGACAAGTGATCCTCCTTTCAAGAGGAACCGGAAAGAAGGTCGTGATGGCTAGTCCCAAGATCGAAATCTACACCAAGTGGGGATGCCCCTACTGCGTGCGCGCCAAGTCCCTGCTCGATTCCAAGGGCGTGGCCTATGAGGAATACGACATCACCATGGGCGGCCCGAAGCGTGCCGAGATGCAGGAACGGGTTCCCGGCGCGATGACCGTCCCGCAGGTGCTGGTCGACGGCAAGCCGCTCGGCGGCTCGGATGACATCGCCGCGCTCGATCGCGCGGGCAAGCTCGACGCGCTGATCGGGCTCTGATGCCGCGCGCCGCGCTTCTGCAGATGACCTCGGGCATCGATCCCGAAGCCAATGCCGCGACGATGGTCGCCGCGGTGGAGCAGGCGGCGAGGGGCGGGGCGGCGATGCTGTTCACGCCCGAGATGTCGGGCCTGCTCGACCGCAAGCGCGACCGGGCCACACCGAACGTGCGCCGCGAGGAGGATGACCCGGTCCTTGCCGCGGTGCGTGAGGCGGCGGCGAAGCACGGCGTCTGGGTGGCGATCGGCTCACTCGCGGTGCGCGGCGATGGTAATCTCTGGTCCAACCGCGCTTTCGTGATCGACGGCAGCGGCGCGATCGCCGCGCGCTACGACAAGATCCATATGTTCGACGTCGATCTGGCGACCGGCGAATCCTGGCGGGAATCGAATGCCTATGCCGCGGGCGAAGCCGCGGTGACGGTCGCGACACCGCTCGGCAAACTGGGCCTGTCGATCTGCTACGACATCCGCTTTCCCGCGTTGTTCGAGGCGCTTGGGCGGCAACGTTGCGACGTCATCGCCATTCCCGCCGCTTTCACCGTGCCCACCGGCGAGGCGCACTGGCACCTGTTGCAGCGCACCCGCGCGGTCGAGGCAAGCGCCTATGTCCTGTCCGCCGCGCAGGTCGGCACGCACGAGGACGGCCGCGCCACCTACGGTCACAGCCTGGCGATCGATCCCTGGGGCGAAGTGCTGCTCGACATGGGCGGCGAGGCGGCGGGCGTCGGCTTCGTCGACATCGATCCCGCCCGCATCGCCGAAGTCCGCGCGCAACTGCCGAGCCTTGCCAACCGGCGAGAAGTGCGCATTTAAGACAGCGTTATGATCGTGTTCGATCTTGAATGCCGCATCGGCGGCCATCGCTTCGAGGGCTGGTTCGGCTCTTCGGACGATTTCGCCATGCAGCAGGAGCGCGGCTTGGTTTCTTGCCCCCATTGCGGCGAGGGCGACGTCATCAAGGCGCCGATGGCCCCGGCGGTTCCCCGCAAGGGCAACCAGCAGATCGCCAAGGCTCCGATGCAGGGCGGAAAGCTCCCGCCCGAGGCCGTGCAGATGATGAAGGCCATGGCCGCGATGCAGGCCGAAGCGCTCAAGGATTCGCGCTATGTCGGCGACACCTTCGCCGAGCAATCGCGCGCCATGCATTATGGCGAGCGCGACGCCGAGACGATCCACGGCCAGGCGACGATGCGCGAGGCGAAGGAACTGCTCGACGAAGGCATCGCCGTCGCCCCGCTGCCGTTCCCGGTCGCGCCGCCGCCCGAAGAGACCAATTGATCGGAAGCCTCCGCCCGCCTAAGACCCGCGGCGGGCGCCCGTAGCTCAGCAGGATAGAGCACCAGATTCCTAATCTGGGGGCCACAGGTTCGAATCCTGTCGGGCGCACCACCTTCGTCACGGACTGGCTTTTCCACAGTAACATTCGACCTTGGTCGAAGCGGCGCGCGCAACCCGCCGCAAATGCGCGCAATTCCCCTTGTGCGGCGCGGTTAACTGTGATTCTGTCACAATCGATGAAGAAGCACCGTTCCGAGCCCAAGATCGCGCGCGAAAGCCTGACTCAGGGGTTGGCGCTTGCCTGCCTGCTGTTCATGGGGGCGATGGCGCTGGTCGGGCCGAGTGGGCTGCTGGCCTGGAGCGAGAACAAGCAGCTCCTGGTCGAGCGGCACAAGCAGGTCGCGCAGCTCTCGGTCGAGCGCGACGAGCTCAAGAACCGGGTCAACCTGCTCAGCCCGCAGCAGACCGACCCCGACCTCGCCGGCGAGCTGCTGCGCAGCAACCTCAACGTCGTCCACCCCGACGAGATGGTGATGCTCCTCAAGTGAGGACGGCAACGGCTTTCCCGCGATAGGAAATTGCCCGGCAACATAATAAAATACGCAGCAACCGGTTTCGCTCGCGCGGCCTAGCTCCTATACCTGTCCCACACCTTCGAGAGAGGACAGGAATTGGCAAAGAAGCCCGCCGCCAAACCCCAGGCTGAGGACGTGATCGCCGATGCAGGCGATGCATCCTATGCCTTGCGCAGCCTCCAGGACGCCCATGCCGAGGACAAGCGCTATGAGGCGAGCACCGAGGAGCTGCTCGACTTCTACGAGAAGATGGTCCTCATCCGCCGCTTCGAGGAAAAGGCCGGCCAGCTCTACGGCCTCGGTCTGATCGGCGGCTTCTGCCATCTCTACATCGGCCAGGAAGCCGTCGCCGTGGGCCTGCAGACGGCGCTCGATCCGCAGAAGGACAGCGTCATCACCGGCTACCGCGACCATGGCCACATGCTCGCCTACGGCATCGATCCCAAGATCATCATGGCCGAGCTGACCGGCCGCCACTCGGGCATTTCGCGCGGCAAGGGCGGGTCGATGCACATGTTCAGCGTGCAGCATAAATTCTACGGCGGCCACGGTATCGTCGGCGCGCAGGTGCCGCTGGGCGCGGGCCTCGCCTTCGCGCACAAGTACAACGAGGACGGCGGCGTCACGCTGGCCTACTTTGGCGACGGCGCAGCCAACCAGGGCCAGGTCTACGAGGCGTTCAACATGGCCTCGCTGTGGAAGCTGCCGATCATCTTCGTGATCGAGAACAACGGCTACGCCATGGGCACCGCGGTGAAGCGCGGCTCGGCCGAAACCGACTTCTACCGCCGCGGCACCGCCTTCCGCATCCCCGGCATGGACGTGAACGGCATGGACGTGCTCGAAGTGCGCAAGGCAGCCGAGATCGCGCTCGATTTCGTCCGTCAGGGCAACGGCCCGGTGCTGATGGAGCTCAACACCTACCGCTACCGCGGCCACTCGATGTCCGACCCCGCGAAATACCGCAGCCGCGAGGAAGTGCAGGAAATGCGCGAGAAGCACGATCCGATCGAGCACGCCAAGGCCGAACTGATCGCGCGCGGGATCGCCGAGGACAAGATCAAGGAAATCGACAAGCGCATCCGCGCCGCGGTGACCGACGCCGCCGATTTCTCGGAGAACTCGCCCGAGCCCGATCTTTCCGAACTCTATACCGACGTCCTGGTGGAGCGTTACTGATGGCCGTCGAACTCAAGATGCCGGCGCTCTCGCCTACGATGGAAGAGGGCAAGCTCGCCAAGTGGCTCGTCAAGGAAGGCGACACGATCAAGTCGGGCGACATCATCGCCGAGATCGAGACCGACAAAGCGACGATGGAATTCGAAGCCGTCGACGAAGGCACGATCCAGTCGATCGCCGTGGCCGAAGGGACCGAGGGCGTGAAGGTCGGCACCGTGATCGCGACGATCGCGGACGAAGGGGAGGAGGCCGAGCCTGCCCCGAAGAAGGCCGATGAGAAGCCCGCCGAAAAGGCCGAGTCTGCGCCCAAGGCCGAAGCGCCCGAGCAGGAGCAGAAGGCCAAGGAATCCGAAACCGCCGAAGCGCCCAAGAAGGCCGAAAGCGGCACCGCCCAGCTGGCCTCCGACGCCCAGCCGGCGAAGGATCCCGGCGTCCCCAGCGGCACCAATATGAAGACCTCCACCGTGCGCGAAGCCCTGCGCGACGCGATGGCCGAGGAGATGCGCCGCGACGGCCGCGTCTTCGTCATGGGTGAGGAAGTCGCGGAATATCAGGGCGCTTACAAGGTAACCCAAGGTCTTCTCGAGGAGTTCGGCCCCAAGCGCGTGATCGATACCCCGATCACCGAATACGGCTTCGCCGGCATCGGCACCGGCGCGGCGATGGGCGGCCTGCGGCCGATCGTCGAGTTCATGACCTTCAATTTCGCCATGCAGGCGATCGACCACATCATCAATTCGGCAGCCAAGACCAACTATATGTCGGGCGGCCAGATGCGCTGCCCGGTCGTCTTCCGCGGCCCCAATGGCGCCGCCGCACGCGTGGGCGCGCAGCACAGCCAGAACTACGCGCCGTGGTATGCCTCGGTGCCCGGCCTGGTGGTGATCGCGCCCTACGACGCCTCGGACGCCAAGGGCCTGCTCAAGGCCGCGATCCGCAGCGAGGATCCGGTGGTCTTCCTCGAGAACGAGCTGGTCTACGGCCGCAGCTTCGAACTGCCCGAGCTCGACGACCACGTCCTGCCGATCGGCAAGGCGCGCGTCGTGCGGCCGGGCAAGGACGTGACGATCGTCACCTACTCGATCGGCGTCGGCCTGGCGCTGGATGCGGCGGAAACGTTGGCGGGCGAGGGGATCGACGCCGAAGTGCTCGACCTGCGCACTCTGCGCCCGCTCGACCGGGGCGCGATTCTGACCAGCCTGGCCAAGACCAACCGCGTCATCGTGGCGGAAGAAGGCTGGCCGGTGTGCTCGATCGCGTCCGAAGTGATCGCGATCTGCATGGAGGACGGCTTCGACAACCTCGACGCGCCGGTCCTGCGGGTCTGCAACGAGGACGTGCCGCTGCCCTATGCCGCCAATCTGGAGAAGGCCGCGCTGATCGATGCGGCACGGATCGTCGAGGCGGCCAGGAAGGTCTGCTACCGCTGAGGGGTAGCGGCTGCTCGCTTACGAGCAGGTCGACGTGATCGTGCCGCTCGTGCTCTTCGTGGCCGAAGCCCCGAGGTCGCGGCCGTCGCGGACGATGAAGGCGGATTCCTGCTTGAACACCGTGTCGCCGACGAACATCTTCCCGAACAGCGGCTTGTAGGTGAGGTATACCTCCACGAACATCACCGCCTGGTCGGTATTGGCCGTGACGAGACTCCCGGTTCGGCCCATGCCGTAGAGCTGGGTACCGGTCAGGCCGCTTTTGTTCGAATCATTGCCATAGGCCGAGGCCCGCGTCAGCGAGCCAAGGCAGCGCTGCCAATGGATGAATTGCCGGTTCGTACCGCCCGCGCGATCCTGACCCGCGTCCTTCTCCAGGCTGGACAGGATGATCTTGCCGCGGGTGGTGATGTCGAGGTTCTTGCCTTGCTGGGCGGCGCCGAAAAGCACCGCGTCGATGTCGGTTTCGGCGACCTTGGGGACGATCGAGCTGTTATCGGTCTGCCCGAGGCGCGAAGCGTTGTCGGCGACGGTCAGCGCGAGCTCGCTGGTCTGCATGTAGGACACGCGCATCCACGCGATCTCCAGACCGTACATCCCGAGCGTGACCAGGATCGGCAGGACGAGGCCGAATTCCACGGCCGAGAAGCCGGATTCGTCGCGGCGAAGCCGGCGCAGCGCACGGCGAAGAGAGGGCAGGATGGCGGGTTTGCGCATGATGTCCTCGCTCAGCACGTCTTTTTCGTCGTGCTGTAGACGGCCTGGTTGGTGAAGGGCTGGTTCTTCTTCACCGCCGTCGCCGTCAAAGTCCGCTTGTTCCATGACGTCGGCATGAAGGGGATCCTGAACACCGGCTTGTACTCGACGGTCGCCGTGTACATCACGACGTCGCCGGCCCCGCCGTTGCCGTCCTTGCCGATATCCTTGTCGAAGGTGCCGTTGTTGTTCTCGTCGAGGTATTTGTCGCCGGTATCGCACTCGCCGTTGTTGTTCTTGTCTTCTTCAAGCTTTTCCGGGCGCTTGATATCGGCGAAATCGTAGTAGCTCTGGCGCTTGGTCGTCAGATCACTGCGCGCGATCGCCGGCAGCAGGACCTTGACGTTGTTGTACACCATGGTGTCCGCCGCGGCAGTGTCCGCGGTCTCGAGCGACGAAGCGCGGGCCGCGCGCTGGACGATGCCGTCGAACGTGGCCTTGGCGTAGGTCATGTGCGCCATGTCGAACATGCCCATGACCAGCAGGATGAACACCGGCGCGATCAGCGCGAACTCGGTCGCGGCGATGCCCCGCTCGTCGCGGAGCAGCCTGCGCGCCTGCGAAGGCCGCTCGCCTGAAGGCGCGGAATTCCGCATCACTGGGTGATCCGAAGTTCGCCGACCTGCTTGGCGATTTCCTGGAACTGCGTGTTCAGCTGCGTGGCGTTGTCGGCCTGGTAGCTGCTCTTGGTCGTCGCGCAGGTCTTCAGGTCGTTGTCCAGCGTCGTGCCGAAGGCGATGACCCACAGCCGGATGCCGCGCGCCTTGATCGCCTCGCAGATCGCCATGAAGCGCGAGCGGTGACGGGCATACTGGTTGGTGGCGCCATCGCCGGTGATGCGCGTATCGTTGCGCTCGACGCCGTAGGACGAGTTCACCGTCAGGGTCGGCGCGAGTTCGCCGTCGGTCATGAAGATCAGGTGGCGCGACACGCTGCCCGCGTTGTTGGGCTTCTCGTTGACGTTGGTCGCGAAGATGCCGGTCGGCGACGCGAGGCGCGCGCCCCACAGCAGGCCGATGTCGTGATAGGTGCTGCCGACGGGCGAGAGCGCGTTCACGAACGTGTTGAAGTCGCTCTGCGTCATCGTCGTGAGCAGCTGCGACTTGTATGGGCAATAGGTGCTCGCGCTGGTGCCCGACTCGCTCGCTACGGTGCCGCGGGTGCGGTAGTAGGTGACTTCATCCCACAACACGTTCCATTTGGTGTTGTCATCCGCCGTCGGCGCGGTGTCGATATCGAGGTCGAGCGCGGTCGCGGGCGTGATCTTCTTGGTGCCCGCATCGTAGGCGAAAGTCGCGGCCGCCGTGGTCTGGCGTTCCTGGATGCAGCCGGTCCACGTCGAGCTCTCGTTGGCGACGGTCTTCACGCCGTTCTTCGTGGTCCACGACGTCGAGGTGTTCGTCGCCGCGAAGGTCTTGTAGGTCGAAGTCGAGAACGTCCGCTGCTTGTAGAGCACGGTTTCGAAGGTGCCGGAATCGACCGGAACCTGATCGCGCGCCTCGAAATCGGTGCTGGTGGTCGTGTAATACGAATCGTAGGTGTAGATACGATAGTTCGTCTTGTTCTTCGGGACGGCGCAGTCGTAGAATTTGCGCGTGTAATCGATGTTCTTGCCCTTGGCGGTGATCTTCTGCCCGCTCGCGGTGTCGATGCTGGACTTCTCGTCACTGTACTCGCGGACCTTGGTCCACGAAGGCGTGGCCGGAAGGTTCTTCTCGCAATCCGATTCCTTCGACCAGTTGGGCGAGTCGTTGTACGAGCCGTTGTCGTAGGTAACTTCGCTCTGCTCGGTGCCCTGCCAGGTCCGGACCGGGTTCGTGGTCCAGTTCACCATCTGCCGCGACTGGATCGGCGTGGAGTTGGAGATGTAGCTGGCGTCGAGCAGCCTGCCGACATTGACCGCCGAGCTGTAGGGCACGAACCCGTAGCGAATCCGAGCATTCGAACCGGACACCGAGGTCGCGACGGTCGTGCGGAACGCCTTCACCGAATCCTGCAGCGATTCCATCTTCGACTTTTCGCTGCCGCTCGGCGTATCGCCGTCCGGCGTGTCGGCCATCGATCCGGTCACGTCGAGCACGAAGACGATGTCGCTGTTGCCGACGCCCATGGAGGCGCTGCAGTTCACTGTAAGATCAATGGACTGGTAACCAAACACCTTCATTATCATCGTCTTCGACTTGGCCGTCGCCGTCGCCCTGACGATGTTGCCGTTATCGGTGCTGACCGGCGTGAAGACGACGTTCGACGATTCCTGCGACGTCGGGTCGAAATTGTTGTTGAAGTAGGCAGTGGCCTGGTTCGAGGCGGTCGTGTCGAAACCGTTGGTCGTCACGGCGCGGCGGCCGGCGAGCACGCCGGCATCGCAGGCGGCCTGGAGGCGACGCTCGGTCTTGTAGGCGCCGCTCATGTCGACGGCGCCGCCGACCAGGCCCAGCATCACGACCATCACGCCCGCGGTCAGCGGCAGGACGTTGCCCGCCTCGTCGCGGAGAAGGCGCGCGCCGAGGGTCTGCCTCCGGCGGGTACGCGAATCCTGCGTCTGCATGTGCGTTCTTGACATGTGGAAGCCCCTTTGGAACGGCAGGCTAGTCGTCACTTGCTAAGAAAAGCTTAAATCCCAGCGGCCTGCCCGACGGGCCGTGCCAGCGATGGCCGGGGTGGCGGCAAATGCCCGTATACTAGGGAATTTTCCGTAAACGTCCGGAGCCGCCCGCGTGAATTCCCTGCAGCCTCTTCTCGATGCCCAACCCCTGCCCAGGCGGCTGGCGCTGTCCTATGCCCCGGCGGCGACGCGCGCGCCGATGCTGGCCTTTCTGGCGCTCGACCTGCGGCTGGCGGGGATCGTCCGCTCCTCGCACGAGCCGATGCTGGCGCAATTGCGGCTCGCCTGGTGGCGCGAGCAGCTGGGTTCCGACGGCGCCGGCTGGCCCGAGGGCGAGCCGCTGCTCGCCGCGCTGCGCAGCTGGAAGGGCGGCCATGGCGCGCTGCTGTCGCTGGTCGACGCCTGGGAAGGCATGACCGGCCCGGCACCGCTGCCCGCCGAAGTGTTCGAGCGTCTCGCCGAAGCGCGCGGGCAGGCCTTTACCGCGATCGGCAAGGACGAAGCGGCGCTGCGGCCGGGGCGGAACTGGGCGCTGGTCGACCTGGCCTTCCGCCTGAGCCATCCCGAGGAGCGCGCGGCGGTCTTCGCGCTGGCCAAGGCGCAGGACTGGAGCCGGCCGCGGCTGCCCCGCAGCCTGCGCCCCCTCGCCGTGCTCCACACGCTGGCGGCGCGCGCCTTGCGCCGCGGGGCGGACATGGACAGGATGACGCCCGGGGACTTCGCCGCGGCCATGCGCGTCGGACTCCTGGGGGGCTAGCGATGAACAGGATGGTCCTCGGCGCTTTCGCGGCTCTCGCGCTCGTCGCCGCCGGGCTGTTCTGGTGGCAGGGCAGGGCGGAGACCGAGCGCGGCGCGCCGCCGCCCGAGGTCGGCCTCGAGGAAAAGGCCGCGCCGGGGCCGCTGCCCAGCGCCGATGGCCGAGGCCAGCGCGGCGCCGCGCCGCCCGAAGCCAGCGAGGCCACCCGCGAGCAGCGCCGCTTCGGCCGGCTCGACCGCGATCTCGACGGCCGCATCACCCGCAACGAGATGATGTCCACCCGCACCCGCGATTTCCGCAAGCTCGACACCGACGGCAACAACCTGCTGAGCTTCGAGGAATGGGCCGTCGCCACCGGCAACCGCTTCAAGGCGGCCGACGGCAATGGCGACCTCTGGCTCAGCCGCGAGGAATTCGCCACGACGAAGCCTCGCGACCCGCCGAAGCCCAAGTGCAAATGCTAGGCTGAGACGAGGGGCAGCCAGCCGGCCAGGTCTTCCTTCGCCCGCCCGGTATAGGCCTCCTTGCGCTGCTTCTTCTTCACCGCCGGATCGACCGGCGGGAACAGCCCGAAGTTGACGTTCATCGGCTGATAGGACTCAGCCTCGGCGTCACCGGTGATGTGCGAGAGCAGCGCGCCGAGCGCCGTGGTGCGAGGCGGAGCTTCCCATGCCGTGCCCGCCAGTTCGGCTGACGTCATGAGGCCCGCCATCAGGCCTACGGCGGCGCTTTCGACATAGCCTTCGCAGCCGGTGATCTGCCCGGAAAAGCGCACGTGCGGCGCGGTCTTCAGCCGCAGCTGGCGGTCGAGCAGCACCGGCGAATTGAGGAAGGTGTTGCGGTGCAGCCCGCCCAACCGGGCGAACTCGGCGTTCTCCAGCCCCGGGATCGTGCGGAACAGGCGGACCTGCTCGGCGTGCTTCAACTTGGTCTGGAAGCCGACCATGTTCCAGATCGTGCCGAGCTTGTTGTCCTGCCGCAGCTGCACCACCGCATAGGGCCAGCGGCCCTTCGGAAACTCCGGCGTCGCGTCGTGCGGGTTGTCGAGGCCGACGGGCTTCATCGGTCCGAAGCGCAAGGTGTCCTCGCCACGCTCCGCCATGACCTCGATCGGCATGCAGCCGTCGAAGTAGGGGGTGTTGGCCTCCCATTCTTTGAACTCGGTCTTCTCGCCCGCGAGCAGGCCGGCGTGGAAGGCCAGGTATTGCTCGCGGTTCATCGGGCAGTTGATGTAGTCCTTGGTCTCGCCCTTGTCCCAGCGCGAAGCCATCCAGCAGACGTCCATGTCGATGGACTCGCGGTAGACGATGGGGGCGATGGCGTCGAAGAAGGCGAGGCTGTCCGCCCCCGTTGCCGCGCCGATCGAGCCGGCGAGCGCTTCGGCGGTGAGCGGCCCGGTGGCGATGATGGTGAGGCCGGCGTCGGGCAGCCTATCGATCCGCTCGCGCACGATCTCCAGCGAGGGCAGGGCGGCCAGTGCCGCCTCGACTTCGGCCGAGAACACATCGCGGTCCACTGCCAGCGCCGTTCCCGCCGGCACCTGCGCCTTCGCCGCCGCGGCCATGATCAGCGAACCGCACTCGCGCATCTCCTGGTGTAGCAGCCCGACCGCGTTCTTCTCGTGATCGTCCGAGCGGAACGAGTTCGAGCAGACCAGTTCGGCCAGCCCATCGGTCTGGTGCGCCGGCGACCGCTCGCCGGTTCCGCGCATCTCGGACAGGCGCACCCGCACCCCGCGCCGCGCGAGCTGCCAGGCTGCCTCGCTGCCGGCGAGCCCGCCGCCGATGATGTGGACGTCATGTGTCATGCCAGCGCCCTAGCGCCGTCAGCCCGCGACGGGAAGTTTCACCTTGCCGTCATCGCCTCGTTCCAGTGGCCCGTAGGCGATCACAGCTGACAAGGGCAGCGATGCGTAGACGTGCGGGAAGAGCTGGCCGCCGCGCGATGGCTCCCATTTCACCGCCTCGCCCAGCACCGGCAGGTCGACCGCCGCGACATGCAGGTCGTCCTGCCCGGCGAAGTGCTTGGCCACGGTCTCGTCGAGCTGGGCGGCGGTGGAGAGGTGGATGTAGCCATCCGCCAGGTCCACCGGCGCGCCGGCGAAGGTTCCGTCGGCTTCCAGCGCGGCCATCTGCCCGGCGGTCAGCACCTTGTAGGCGACGTCCGGCTTCACTGGCCGTCCTCGGGGCCTTCCGCCAGGTCGTCGCCGATATCGCCGTCGGGCACCGGCTCGCCGGCGACCGCGCCGTCGCCCAGGTCGGTCTCGGCCTCGTCCTCGCTTTCCTCGATCCGCGCGGCCGAGACGACGTGCTCGTCGGCGGCGACGCGGAAGAGGATCACGCCCTGGGTGTTGCGCCCGGTGACGCGGACCGAGCCGACCGTGGTGCGGATCAGCTTGGCCTGGTCGGTGACGAGCATCAGCTGCTCGCCGTTGTGCGCCGGGAAGCTGGCCACCACCGGGCCGTTGCGGTCCGAGCTGACGATGTTGGTGATGCCCTGGCCGCCGCGGTTGGTGCGGCGGTACTCGTAGGCCGAGGTGCGCTTGCCATAGCCGTTGGCGGTGACGGTGAGGACGAATTCCTCCGCCGCCTCGAACTCGGCCATGCGCTCGGCCGACAGCGTGATCTCACGCTCGCCTTCCTTCCACGGGGCGGCCTTGAGGTAATCCTCGCGCTCCTGCGGGGTGGCGTCGAAGCCGCGCAGCACCGACATCGAGATCACCTCGTCGCCCTCGGCCAGCCGCGCGCCGCGCACGCCGGTCGAATCGCGGCTCTGGAATTCGCGCACGTCGGTCGAGGCGAAGCGGATCGCCTTGCCCTGCTTGGTCGCGAGCAGGACGTCGTCGTCCTCGGTCAGCAGCGAGACGCCGATCAGGCGGTCTTCGGAGCCTTCCTCGAACTTCATGGCGATCTTGCCGTTGGTCCGGATGTTGGCGAAGGCGTCCATCGAGTTGCGGCGGACCGAGCCCTTGGCCGTGGCGAACATGACGTGCAGGTCGCCCCAGGTCTCCTCGTCCTCGGGCAGCGGCAGCACGGTCGAGATCGTCTCGCCCTGCGCCAGCGGCAGCAGGTTGATCATCGGCCGCCCGCGCGTGGCCGGGCCGCCTTCGGGCAGGCGCCAGACCTTCATGCGATAGACTTTGCCCTCGGTGGAGAAGAACAGAACGGGCGTGTGGGTGCTGGTGACAAACAGGTGCGTGATCGCGTCCTCGTCCTTGGTCGCCATGCCGGCGCGGCCCTTGCCGCCCTTGCCCTGGGCGCGGAAGGTGCCCAGCGGGGTGCGCTTGATGTAGCCCTGCATGGTCACGGTCACGACCATATCCTCGCGCTCGATCAGGTCCTCGTCGTCCGCGCCTTCCCAGGCGCCGATGATCTCGGACAGGCGCGGGGTGGCGTAGAGCTCCTTCACCTGGACGAGCTCGTCCTTCATCACGCCGTAGAGCTTCACCCGGTCGGCCAGGATCGAGAGGTATTCCTCGATCGCCGCGGCCAGTTCCTTGAGCTCGTCGCCGATCTCGTCGCGGCCCAGCGCGGTCAGGCGGTGGAGGCGCAGGTCGAGGATCGCCTTCACCTGCACTTCAGACAGCTTGTAGGTGCCGCCTTCCTGTTCGGCATCGGGCTCGATCGCCTCGACCAGACGGATGTACTGGGCGATCTCGCCGATCGGCCATTCGCGCGCCAGGAGGGCGGCGCGGGCGGCGGCGGGGTTGTTCGAACCGCGGATGATCTTCACCACCTCGTCGAGGTTGGTCACCGCGACGACGAGGCCCAGCAAGATGTGCGCCCGGTCGCGCGCCTTGTTCAGCTCGAACTTGGTGCGGCGGGTGATCACCTCCTCGCGGAAGGTGATGAACGACTGGATGATGTCGCGCAGGCTCAGGATTTCAGGCCGGCCGCCGCGGATCGCCAGCATGTTGGCCGGGAAGCTCGACTGCGCCGGAGTGTGCCGCCACAGCTGGTTGAGCACCACGTCCGCCGTCGCGTCGCGCTTCAGGTCGATGACCACGCGCACGCCGAGCCGGCTCGATTCGTCGCGAATGTCGGCCACGCCTTCGATCCGCTTGTCCTTGGCGGCTTCGGCGATCTTCTCGACTAGGCCGTTCTTGCCGACCTGGTAGGGGATCGAGGTCAGCACGATCGAGCGGCGGTCGCCCCGGCCTTCCTCGATCTCGTAGCGTGAGCGCTGCAGGATCGAACCGCGGCCGGTTGTATAGGCGCTGCGCGCGCCCGAAGTGCCGAGGATCAGCGGCGCGGTCGGGAAGTCCGGCCCGGGAATGATCTCGAACAGCTCTTCGGTCGAGATCGCCGGGTTCTCGATCATGGCGAGGCAGCCGTCGACCACTTCGCCCAGGTTGTGCGGCGGGATGTTGGTCGCCATGCCCACGGCGATGCCGCCGGCGCCGTTTACCAGCAGGTTGGGGAAGCGCGCGGGCAGGACCGAGGGCTCTTCGCGGCTGCCGTCGTAGTTCGGGACGAAATCGACCGTGTCCTTGTCGAGATCGTCGAGCAGGAAGTTGGCGACGCGGGCGAGGCGGGCCTCGGTATAACGCATCGAGGCTGGCGGGTCGGGGTCCATCGAGCCGAAGTTGCCCTGGCCGTCGATCAGCGGCACGCGCATCGACCAGTCCTGCGTCATGCGCGCCAGGGCGTCGTAGATCGCGCTGTCGCCGTGCGGGTGGTAGTTGCCCATCACGTCGCCGACGATCTTCGCCGATTTGCGATAGGGCCGCCCCGCGACCATGCCGCCTTCCTGGCTGGCGAAGAGGATGCGGCGGTGGACCGGCTTCAAACCGTCACGAACGTCGGGCAAGGCGCGACTGACGATCACGCTCATCGCGTAATCGAGGTAGCTCGTCTTCATCTCGTCGACGATGTCGACGCGCTGGAATTCGCCCGAAGGGATTGGGGAATCGGTATTTTCTGGGTCGTCGCTCACGCGGCCGGGCCATCCGTTGTTGCAGGGAAGGGGGGTGTCGGACGGCCCTAGGACAAAGGCGCGGGGAATGCGAGTCGCACGGGTTGTCCAGCCCTGTTTGCGGGGCGGTTTTCCACACTTGCGGACCCTTTGGCGCGGTCGTGCGATGAACGGCATTCAATCGCCGTTCAGCGGTGCTTCCCTAGCGGCGGAACGGTTGCCAAGCCGTGGTTTCGTCGCCACTAGCAGAGGCGGAAGTTTCGCATCGCACCCGGTCCGGCCGGGTCATCAGGAGAGTTGAGCATGATCCTTGGAAGCAAGTCGGTCCTGTCGCGCACGGCCATGGGCGCCGCCCTGGCGCTGGGCCTCGTCGCAGGCGGCGTCATGACGTCGCAGCCGGCCTTCGCCCAGAAGCGCGAGAAGGCGCCGAAGGGCGGCGGGCAGATGAAGCTCTCGGCCGATTTCCAGAAGGCGGCCATGCCCGTCAGCCAGGCGATCGACGCGGCCAAGGCCAAGCCCGAAGTGGTGGCCGCCAAGGGTAAGCCGGCACAGCTCGCCACCGCGCTCGCCGCGGAGAAGGGTATGATCGACCCGCTGTTCGCCGCCGCCACCACCCCCGAGGACAAGTTCGTCGCCGGCCAATTCGCGGTCCAGCTGGGCGGTCTCGCCGAGGATCCGGCCATGCAGCGCCGGGGCCTGCAGTCGATGATCGAAAGCGGCAAGGCCGCTCCCGCCGATGTGCCGAAGTTCCAGTTCTTCATCGGCCAGCTCGCCTATCAGGCGAAGGACTATGCCGGCGCGCGCACCGCGCTGCAGGCCGCGATGCAGGCCGGCTACAAGGAGAACGACGTCGATGCGCTGCTGGCCGAGGCCTATATCAACGACAAGCAGCCGCAGCAGGGCCTGACCATCCTGAAGCAGGCGATCGACGCCAAGAAGGCGGCCGGCACGCCCGCGCCGGTGAACTGGTATCGCCGCGGCCTCGGCGCCGCCTACAGCGCCAAGCTGATGAACGAGGCGGCCGCTTTCTCGATGGCGCTGGTCGAGGCCTATCCGACCACCGAGAACTGGGGCGGGGCGATCACCGTGGTGCGCGAGATCGGTCAGTTCCCGGCGCAGGAGACGCTCGACCTGATGCGCCTGATGGGCCGCACCAATTCGTATGGCGAAGAGCGCGACTACATCGAATACATCCAGGCCGCCGACGCCCGCCGTCTGCCGGGCGAGGTGCAGAAGGTGATCCAGCAGGGCACCGCCGGCGGCAAGCTGCGCAGCAACGATCCCTTCGTTACCGAAGCCAAGACGATCTCCGCCCAGCGCGTCGGCCCGGACACGGCCTCGCTGCCCGCGCTGGAACGCGACGCCCGCGCCGCCACCGCGACCGGTGCGACCGTTTCGGGCGCGGCCGACGCGTTCCTCAGCTATGGCCAGGCGGCCAAGGCGGAAGAGCTCTACACCGTGGCGCTCGGCAAGTCGGGCATCGACCAGGCGCGCGTGCTGACCCGTCTGGGCATCGCCCAGGTCGACCAGGGCAAGTTCGGCCCGGCGCGCGAGACGCTGGCCAAGGTGCCCGCCGGCCCCCGCAAGCCGATCGCGCAGCTCTGGGCGATCTACGCCGGCCAGAAGGCGGCCGGCGGCGCTCCGGCGGCTCCCGCCGCCTCGCGCTGATACCGGTCTAGGAACAGGGAAGGGCGGCGGGAAACCGCCGCCCTTTTCGTTTGCTCAGGCGACGGGGGCGAAGTCGCCGCTGGCTTCGTCGAGCACGTGCAGCACCCCGTCCGAGATCGCGAAGAAGGCGCCGCGCAGGGTCAGCGAACCCTCGCGCTCGCCGCGGCGGACGCAGGGGAAAGTGCGCAGGTTGGCGAGGCTGACCTTGACCCCGGCCTGTTCCATGGCGCGCTCGGCGGTGCGGCCTTCGGTGCCGAATTCGGCCGCGACGGGCTCGCGCGCTTCGCTGAGCATCGCGATCCAGTCGGCGATGAAGCCGCCTTCGCCGCGCGGGGCGCCGTGCAGGCTCTGGGTGAGCGCCGCCTTGCAGCCGCCGCACATGCCGTGGCCCATGACCACGATCTCCTTGACCTTCAGCACCTGCACCGCGAACTCCAGCGCGGCCGAGACGCCGTGCAGGCCGGGGCTGGTTTCGAACGGCGGCACCAGCGCCGCGACGTTGCGGACGACGAAGATCTCGCCGGGATCGACATCGAAGATCTGCGCCGGATCGACGCGGCTGTCCGAGCAGGCGATGACCATCACCTTCGGCTCCTGGCTGACGCTGAGCTGTTCCCAGCGCTCGCGCCGGCGCGCCCACCCGGTCTGGCGGAAGCGGTGGTAGCCCTCGACGAGGTAGGCGAATTCGGCGGAATGTTGCTGAGTCATGTCGCGCCTCATGGTCCCGAACTTTCGCACTGGCAAGCCCGCGGACATGCGCCTATCTGGCGCTTATGAACGACCTCTCTTCCGCGCCCACTCCCGAGCAGCCACAACGCCAGCGCAAGCCCGACTGGATCCGCGTCAAGGCGCCGACTTCCAAGGCCTATGGCGAGACCCGAGACCTGATGCGCGGCCTCGGCCTCAACACGGTCTGCGAGGAAGCGGCCTGCCCGAACATCGGCGAATGCTGGCAGAAGAAGCACGCGACGGTGATGATCCTGGGCGACGTCTGCACCCGGGCCTGCGCCTTCTGCAACGTCAAGACCGGCATGCCGCGCATGGTCGATCCCAAGGAGCCCGAGCATGTCGCCGAGGCCGCGGCCAAGCTTGGGCTGGAGCATATCGTCATCACCTCGGTCGACCGCGACGACCTGCCCGACGGCGGCGCGAAGCAGTTCGTCAAGGTGATCGAGGCGCTGCGCCGCAACACCCCCGACACGACGATCGAGATCCTCACCCCCGATTTCCGCGGCAAGATGCAGCAGGCGGTCGAGATGATCGTCGCCGCCGGCCCCGACGTCTACAACCACAACCTCGAGACCGTACCCCGGCTCTACCCGACGATCCGCCCCGGCGCGCGCTACTACGCCTCGCTGCGGCTGCTCGAAGAGGTCAAGCGCCAGAACCCGCGCGTCTTCACCAAGTCGGGCGTGATGCTCGGGCTGGGCGAGGAGCGGCTCGAAGTCCACCAGGTGATGGACGACATGCGCTGCGCGGGGATCGATTTCCTGACGATGGGCCAGTACCTCCAGCCCACGCCCAAGCACGCCAAGGTGGCCGAATTCGTCACGCCGCAGGCGTTCTCGGCCTATGGCGCGATCGCGCGGGCCAAGGGTTTCCTCCAGGTCGCCTCCAGCCCGCTGACCCGCTCCAGCTACCACGCCGGCGACGATTTCCGGGCCATGCGCGCCACCCGCGAGGCGCAACTGGCCAAAGCGGGCGCCTGATGCCAGCCATCCACGAGGTCAAGAACCTGCCCTACAGTGCCGAGCGCATGTTCGACCTGGTGGCCGACGTCGGCCGCTACGGCGAGTTCCTGCCCTGGGTGATCGCGACGCGGGTCAAGTCGGACAGTGAAACCGAGATGGTCGCCGACATGCTCGTCGGCTTCAGCGCGCTGCGCGAGAAGTTCACGTCCAAGGTCCAGAAGCGCCGCCCCGAAGAGATTCGCGTGACCTATGTCGACGGCCCGCTGCGCGACCTCGACAACCACTGGCTATTCCGCGCCACCGGGCCGGACAGCTGCGAGATCGAGTTCGACGTCGCCTTCACCTTCCGCAATCCCTTGCTGGAAAAGCTGGCCGGCCAGTATTTCGATAAGGCTTTCCGTAAGATGGTCGCCGCTTTTGAGAAGCGGGCGGAAGAACTCTACGGCAACAGCAGCTCCAGCGCCACCAGCGCCGCCTGACGGCGGACTTCGCTGCGGCTCGATCCGTCGAGCAGTTTCTCCTCGGCGTCGCAGTCCTCGCTCCCGCGGATCGCCTTGGCGAAGACGACGGTGCCGACCGGCTTCTGCTCGCTGCCGCCGTCCGGGCCGGCGATGCCGCTGATCGCCACCGCGACATCGGCGCCGCTGTGTTCGAGCGCACCTTGCGCCATGGCCCAGGCGGTCGCAACCGAGACGGCGCCGAAGGTTTCGAGGATATCCAGCGGAACGCCCAGCGTCTCCTGCTTGGACTCGTTCGAATAGGTCACGAAGCCGCGATCGAGCACGGCCGAGGAACCGGGAATCTCGGTCAGGGCGGCGCAGACCAGCCCGCCGGTGCAGCTTTCCGCCAGCGCGACCTTGCGGCCGGCGGCGGCGTTCTCGTCGATGACGCGCTGCGCCAGCGCGACGATCTCTTCGGGGAGCAGGCTCATGCGGCGGGGCAGAGCTTGAGCTTGCGGGCGAAGCCCCCGCCCGAGCTCGATGCTAGGCCGGCGGTCAGCGCGATCAGTTCGGCGGTGTTCTGCGGCGGCAGCGGCGAGACCAGGCTGATCACGCGGTCGATCGTCTGGCAGCGTTCGAGCGGCACCTGCTGGCTGATCAGGCCCTCGATCAGACCGTCGACGATGGGCTGGAGATTGGTGTCGGGCATCTTCTGCAGGGCGCCGGCGATATCCTTGCCGCCGCTGCCCGCGCCGCCGAACTTGAAAAAGGCCGCCCGCGCGCCCGGCCAGGCGCCCGGCTTGGCCGAGCTGTAGCGCGCGGCGAGCTGCACGCCGTTGCGCGGCAGCCAGCCGCTCGCGCGCAGGCTCGGCCCGCAGCGCTCGGACACGCCCTTGATGATGCTCGGCAGGCCGTAGGTCGCCAGCGACGAGAACTCGCTCGCAGTCAGGCAGGGCTCGGCCGCCTGGGCCGTGGCCGGCAGCGGCGCCAGCACTATGGCCAGACCGGTCAGCAGTCTTTTGGACATGGGAACTCCAGTCAGCATCTGAACACCGTTGCGACCGCCTGCGCCGCGATGCCTTCGCGCCGGCCGGTGAACCCGAGTCTTTCGGTCGTCGTCGCCTTCACGCTGACGAGGCTCGTGTCAACGCCCAGGATCGCCGCAAGTTTCGCGCGCATGGCCTCGCGGTGCGGGCCGATGCGCGGCGCTTCGCAGACGATCGTCAGGTCGACGTTGCCCACGGCATAGCCAGCTTCGGCCACCAGCGACGCGGCGTGAGCGAGGAAACGGTCGGAGCTGACCCCGCGCCACTGCGAGTCGCTGGGCGGGAAATGCTGGCCGATATCGCCGGCGCCCACCGCGCCGAGCAGGGCATCGACCAGCGCGTGGATCGCGACGTCGGCGTCGCTGTGCCCGGCAAGGCCGTGGCTGTGCTCGACCCGCACGCCGCCGAGCCATAGCTCCTCGCCCTCGGCGAGTTGGTGGACGTCGTAGCCGGTGCCGACGCGCATCGGCGGCATCTGTGCGAAATCGGATGCGAAAGTGAGCTTGCGCAGCGCCTCGTCACCTTCGACCAACGCCACCGCGATCCCGGCGGCCTGCGCCACCTGGCCGTCGTCGCCGGCAGAGGCCTCGCCCTGCCAGGCGCGGTGGGCGGCGAGGATCGCGGCATAGTGGAAGGCTTGCGGCGTCTGCACCCGACGCAACGCCTCGCGATCGGCGGCGGCGCCCATCATGCCGCCCCCCTCCCGGGCAGGGCTGACAATCGCTTGAGCCAGGCTGTCGACCACCGGCAGCACGGGGATCGCGCCGCGATGCTCGGTCAGCGCCGCCTGGAGCCGGGCGATGACCTCGGGCGAGAGGGCAGGGCGGGCGGCGTCGTGGATCAGGACATGGTCTGGCGCTTCGGCTTCCAACGCTTCCAGCGCCGTGCGGACCGAAGCCTGCCGCGTCGCGCCGCCGGTGACGAGCAGCACGCCCTTGATGCCGAACAGCGCCTCGCCCGCGACTTCCTCTGCGCCTTCGGGGATTGCGACGAGGATCGGCGCGACACCGGCGTCGGCCAAGGCTTCCACCGAATGCCGCAGCACCGGCTTCCCGCGCCAGTTCGCGAATTGCTTGGGCAGCGGCTGTCCGGCGCGCAGGCCCTGGCCGGCGGCCACTACGATTCCAGCGGTGCGGGGGAGGGCGTTCATCCTGCTTCGCGGGTAATCCCTTGCCGCCACCAGAGCAATCCACTATGCGCTGCCTGTTTTTTAGGCACACCCGGATATCATGACGCTTCCCGTTCCGCCTCAGCTCAAGCCGATCATGGTCGGCCCCGTCCGCATCGACTGCCCGGTGATCCTGGCGCCGATGACCGGCGTCACCGACCTGCCGTTCCGCAAGCTGGTGCGGCGTTTCGGCTCGGGGCTCAACGTCACCGAGATGATCGCTTCGCCCGCGGCGATCCGCGAGACGCGCCAGTCGATCCAGAAGGCGGCCTGGGACGCGGTGGAAGAGCCGGTGTCGATGCAGCTGGTCGGCTGCACTCCGCACGAGATGGCCGAGGCCGCCAAGCTCTCCGAGCAGAAGGGCGCGGCGATCATCGACATCAACATGGGCTGTCCGGTGCGCAAGGTGACCAGCGGCGACGCCGGCTCGGCGCTGATGCGCGACCTGCCGCTCGCCGCGGCGCTGATCAAGGCGACGGTCGAGGCCGTGTCGGTGCCGGTAACGGTCAAGATGCGCATGGGCTGGTGCCACGACAGCCTGAACGCCCCGGAACTGGCGCGCATCGCCGAGGATCTCGGCGCCAAGATGATCACCGTCCACGGCCGCACCCGTAACCAGATGTACAAGGGCGAGGCCGACTGGGCCTTCGTCCGCTCGGTCAAGGACGCGGTTTCGCTGCCCGTGATCGTCAACGGCGACATTTGCGGCATCGAGGATTCGGCCAAAGCTCTGGAGCAATCGGGTGCCGATGGCCTGATGATCGGGCGCGGCGCCTATGGCCGGCCGTGGCTGCTGGGGCAGGTGATGCACTGGCTGAATGGCGGCGGGCACATCGCCGAGCCGGCGCTGGCCGACCAACTCCAGCTTATCCTGGAGCACTACGAAGGCATGCTGGCGCACTATGGCAACGACACCGGGGTCAAGCTCGCACGCAAGCATCTGGGCTGGTACACCAAGGGCCTGCCGGGCTCGGCCGAGTTCAGGAATCGCGTGAACTTCGTCGACGATCCCAAGGAAGTCATGCGCTCGCTGGGTGAGTTCTACACGCCGCTGCTGCAGCGCCCCAACCTTGCTTCTGACTCTCTGAAAGCCGCATGAGCGCACCCGATGCGCAGCGCCAGCTCGCCAGCCTGCCGCTGGCTATCCTGCTGCTTGCACCCGGCCAGCGCATCGCTTCGGCCAACCCCGCCGCCGAGCAGTTCCTCGGCCAGAGCCTGCGCCGCCTGTCGGGCCGCAAGCTGACCGACGCGCTGACCTTCGAGGAGCCGCGGCTGATCGAGCGCCTGTCCGACAGCGAGACCCCGGTCTCGGCGCGCGAGATCGACGTGACGATCCCCGGCCACGGCACCCGTCGGCTCGACGTGATCGCCGCGCCGATCGTCGACGAGCCGGGCTGGCAGATGCTCACCCTCCACGATTCGAGCGCGGCCGAAGCCATGGGCGACGCGCCGGTCGGCGCGGACAACCTCGTGCTGCGCGCGCCGGAGATTCTCGCGCACGAAATCAAGAACCCGCTCGCCGGCATCCGCGGCGCCGCGCAGCTGCTCGCGCGCAAGGTGGAGGGCAAGGAAAAGGCGCTCACGACACTGATCGCCGACGAGGTCGACCGGATCGCCAACCTGATCGACCAGATGCAGACCCTCAGCCGCCGCACCACCGCGCCGGTCGAGGCCTGCAACCTGCACGAATCGGTGCGCCGCGCCTCTGCCGTCATCGGCGCGGGCGAGGCGGCCGCGAAGACCGGCGTGCGCATCGAGGAGGAATTCGATCCCTCGCTGCCGCCGGTGCTCGGCATTCCCGACGCGCTGGTCCAGGTGCTTATCAACCTGCTGTCCAACGCCCGCGAGGCCTGCCGCGACGCGGCCAAGCCCCGCGTCGTCATCCGCACGCGGTTCGCCAGCGGCCTCCAGCTCCACTCGTCCGCGGAGGGCAAGGCGGTGCGTCTCCCGGTCGAGGTGCGGGTCAGCGACAACGGCCCGGGCATCGACCCCGCCATGCGCGATCACATTTTCGAGCCCTTCGTGACCACCAAGAAGACGGGGCAGGGGCTGGGTCTCGCGCTGGTTCGCAAACTGGTGCGCGACATGAACGGCCGCATCAGTCACGATCGCGACGAGGCGGGCGGATGGACGCACTTCCGCATCCACCTGCCGCTCGCCAGCGAGAAGAAAATCCGCAAACAAGGTTCGGGAGAGCGGGCATGAGCGTGCTGCTCGTCGAGGACGACGTCTCGATCGCCGTCGTCATCACCGCGGCGCTGGAGGCCGAGGGCTTTGCCGTCACCCACTGCGACCAGATCGCCGACCGCGACCGTCTGCTGGCGCGCGAGAGCTTCGCCGCGCTGGTGACCGACGTCGTCCTGCCCGACGGCGACGGGATCGAGACGCTGGGGGTTGTCCGCCAGCTGCACCCGCACATGCCGATCATCATCCTCTCGGCGCAAAACACGCTCGACACCGCTGTCCGCGCCACCGACACCGGCGCCTTCGAATATTTCCCCAAGCCCTTCGACCTCGACGAGCTGGCCCGTACCGTTCGCCAGGCCGTGGGTGCGGCGGCGGCGAATGCGGAAAGCGAGGCCGAGGCGCCGATGGGCGAGGGGCTGCCGCTGGTCGGCCGCTCGGCGCCAATGCAGTCGGTCTACCGCATGATCACGCGCGTCCTGCGTAACGATCTTACAGTGCTGATCCTGGGCGAGAGTGGCACCGGCAAGGAACTGGTCGCCGAGGCGATCCATCAGCTCGGCAACCGGCGCGAGGGGCCTTTCGTCGCGGTCAACACCGCTGCGATCCCCGCCGAACTGATCGAGAGCGAGCTGTTCGGGCACGAGAAGGGCGCTTTCACCGGCGCCGTCGCGCGGCACATCGGCAAGTTCGAGCAGGCCGAGGGCGGCACCCTGTTCCTCGACGAGATCGGCGACATGCCGATGCAGGCGCAGACCCGCCTGCTGCGCGCGCTGCAATCGGGCTCGATCCGCCGTGTCGGCGGGCGCGAAGAGGTGAAGTTCGACGCGCGGATCGTCTGCGCGACCAATAAGGACCTCGAGCCGTTGATCGCCGCCGGCCAGTTCCGCGAAGACCTCTACTACCGCATCAATGTCGTGCCGATCATGCTGCCCGCCCTGCGCGAACGCCCCGACGACATCGAGGCGCTGGCCCGGCATTTCCTCAAGCTCGCCGCCGGGGAAGGGCTGCCGCGCCGCCAACTCTCGGCCGACGGGGCTGAGCTGCTCCAGCGGCAGGCGTGGCGCGGCAACGTGCGCGAGCTGCGGAACTTCATCTTCCGCCTGGCCCTGCTGGCGCGCGAGGACACGGTCGATGCCGCGGCGATCCAGCCATTGCTCGAACAGGCGCGCCGGTCCGAAGCCGAGAGCGGGGAAGGGCTCGACCAGGCGGTCGCCCGCTGGTTCGCCGAGGCGCAGCCGGCGCCGGGCCTCGTCTACGACACCGCGCTCGCGGCTTTCGAGGCACCGCTCTTCGCCGCGGTGCTGGCCGAGACCGGGGGCAACCAGCTGCGTGCGGCGCACGTCCTCGGGATCAACCGCAACACGCTGCGCAAGCGGCTCGGCGAGCTGGCGATCGATCCGGACGCCTTCGCCCGCAAGAGCTAGCGATTCCCCCTTGCAACACGGCAACAGCAGTGTTGTAACGATGCAACGATGACCGTCGAAGGCTCCCATTTGCCGCGCCGTTGGCCGCGGTGGTGGCGGCGTGCGCAGATCGCCGCGCGCCGGGCGAACTTCTACGCGATCATCGAAGTCGTCGCGGTCATCGCCTTCCTGACGATGACCGTCGTCACATGGTTCACACTCTCCGCCCAGGCCTCGAAGGGCCGCCTGCTTCCTTCGGACCTCACCGCGACGCTGCTGGTCGGCACGCTGGTGCCGGCGATGGCGATCCTGGTCCTGCTCGGCCGCCGCATGGCGCTGCGCCGCGCGGCCGAGTCGATGGGCGGCACCGGCCGGCTGCACATGCAGCTGGTGTTCTTCTTCTCGCTGCTCGCCGCGATCCCGACGCTGCTGGTCGTGGTCATGGCCTCGTTCCTGTTCCAGTCGGGCGTCGAGTTCTGGTTCTCGGATTCGTCGCGCGGCATGCTGGAGAACGCCAACAAGCTCGCGCGCGGTTACTACGAGCAGGCCCAGCGCGACGTCGGCCAGGAATCGCTGGGCATGGCCGGCGACGTGCGAGAGTACATCAGCGAGTACGGCATCGCGAACCCCGAGTTCGCCAAGGCCTATTCGTACCAGGTGGTCACCCGCAAGCTCAACGAATCGGCGATCATCCAGAAGGGCGCCGATGGCCAGCTGCGCACCGCCGCCGTCGTCGATCCCGAAGGCAACACCGCGCGCGAGCGCATCACCCCCGAGGTCATGCGCCGGCTCGAAGCGGGCGAGCCGACCGTGGTCAACGCCAATGCCAACAAGATCGAGGCGGTGACCCCGATCGACCGCTCCACCGGCGTCTATCTCTACACCGCCCGCCGCTCCGACCTCCTGGAGTTCAGCCAGGGTCAGCGCGCGCAGAATATCGTCGCGGCCTATGAAGTGCTGACCCAGCGCGCGCGCATCCTGCAATTGCGCTTCAACGTCGCGCTGTTCGTCGCCTCGCTGGCGCTGGTCGGGCTCTCGGTGTGGTTCGCGTTGCGCTTCGCCGACCGGCAGGTGAAACCGCTCTACGAGCTGGTCGACGCCGCCCGCCGCGTGGGCAGCGGCAACTTCGCGCTGCGCGTCGAGGGGCGCACCGGCGCCGACGAGATCGGCCTGCTCAACCGCGCCTTCAACCGCATGACCGCCCAGATCGAGAAGCAGACCCAGGCGCTGCTGACGATCAACCAGCAGGTCGAGGAACGCCGCGGCTTCATCGAGGCCGTGCTCGAGTCGGTCACCGCGGGCATCGTTTCGGTCGATGGGGAAGGGGCGATCGCGCTGATCAACAGCTCGGCCCAGAAACTGCTGCTCGACGAGACCGACGAGACCTTGGTCGGCCGCCGGCTCGCCGACGTCTCGCCCCAGCTCGAAGCGCTGGCGAACTCGGAATCGGCCAGCGGCGTCGTGCAATACAGCAAGGGCGGCGATCTGCTGACCCTGGCGGTCAAGGTCAGCCGCGGCCGCTCTGGCCATGTGATCACCTTCGAGGACATCACCCGCCAGCTGCTCGATCAGCGCCAGGCCGCCTGGTCCGACGTCGCCCGGCGCATCGCCCACGAGATCAAGAACCCGCTCACTCCGATCCAGCTCGCCACCGAACGGCTCAGCCGCCGCTACCGCAAGCAGATCGCCATCGATCCCGAACTGTTCGAGGAACTGACGGCCACCATCATCCGGCAGGTCGGCGACCTGCGCCGCATGGTCGACGAGTTCTCGTCCTTCGCGCGCCTGCCCAAGCCGATCTTCCGCACCGAGGATCCGGTCGATCTCGCGCGCCAGGCGCTGTTCCTCCAGGAAGTGGCGCGCCCCGACATCGATTTCGTCTTCAAGGCTATCCGCGACCTGCCGCGCATCGCCTGCGATCGTCATCAGTTCGGCCAAGCGATGACCAACGTGCTCAAGAACGCGGTCGAGGCGATCGAGAGCCGCGCCAAGACCGAAGGCGAGGGCTACCGCGGCCGCGTCTCGGTGGAAATGGGGCGTGTCGGCGACGCCATCCGCATCGCCATCGCCGACAACGGCGTCGGTCTGCCGCAAGACCGCGAGCGCATCGTCGAACCCTATATGACCACGCGCGAAAAAGGCACCGGCCTGGGTCTGGCGATCGTGAACAAGATCGTCGAGGAGCACGGCGGCGAGATGAACTTCGCCTCGGCCGACGGCGGCGGCACTTGCGTGACCATGCGCTTCGCCTGCGATCCGCTCGCCGGCCAGCGGCCGGAGGCGGCCGAATGAACGACAACCCGAAGACAACGGAGACAGCCTGATGGCCCTCGATATCCTGATCGTCGACGACGAGCGCGACATTCGCGAGCTGGTCGCCGGCGTGCTCAGCGACGAAGGCTACGAATGCCGCACCGCCGGCGACAGCCGCGCCGCGCTCGACGCGATCGACCAGCGCCGCCCGTCGCTGGTGCTGCTCGACGTCTGGCTTCACGGCAGCCCGATGGACGGGCTCGAAGTGCTAGACGAGATCAAGGCGCGGGAGCCCGAACTGCCGGTCATCATCTTCTCCGGCCACGGCAACATCGACACCGCGGTCAGCGCCATCGGCCGCGGCGCGGTGGACTTCATCGAAAAGCCGTTCGAGGCCGAGCGGCTGCTGCATCTCGTCGCCCGCGCCACCGAGACCGAGCGCCTGCGCCGCGAGAACGCCCAGCTGCGCCAGGGCTTCTCGATGGCCGAGGAGTTCACCGGCAACAGCTCGGCGATCAACCAGGTTCGCGCCACATTGAAGCGCGTGGCCAACACCGGCAGCCGCGTGCTGATCACCGGCCCTGCGGGGGTGGGCAAGGAAGTGGCGGCGCGGCTGCTCCATGGCTGGAGCCCGCGCGCCGACAAGGCTTTCGTCAGCGTCAATTCGGCGCGAATCACTCCCGAGCGCTTCGAACAGGAGCTGTTCGGCGAGGAAGCCGACGGCAACCTGCTGCGCCCCGGCCTGCTGGAAACCGCCGACGGCGGCACGCTCTACCTCGACGAAGTGGCCGACATGCCGCTCTCCACCCAGGCCCGCATCCTGCGCGTGCTGACCGAGCAGGCCTTCGTTCGCGTCGGCGGCACGCGGCAGATCCGCGTGGACGTGCGTGTCGTCTCGTCGAGCTCGCGCAATCTCGAAAAGGAGATCGCCGAGCGCCGCTTCCGCGAGGACCTGTTCTACCGGCTCAACGTCGTGCCGGTGCCGGTGCCCGCGCTGGCCGACCGGCGCGAGGACATTCCAGCGCTCGCCGACCACTTCTTCGCGCGTTACGCGGCGGAGCAGGGGATCACGCCGCCGGCGATCGGCATGGAGGCGATGACCGCGATGCAGGCTTACGACTGGCCGGGCAACGTCCGCCAGCTGCGCAACGTGATCGAGCGCACCGTCATCCTTACCCCGCGCGAACGCCTGGAGCGGGTCGATGTCGACATGCTGCCGCCCGAGGTCGCCAGCGGCCGCATCCAGGGCGACGGCGGGATGACCTCGCTGATGGGCGTGCCGCTGCGCGAGGCGCGCGAGAATTTCGAGCGCGAATACCTGAAAGTGCAGATCCGCAGATTCTCCGGGAACATTTCCCGCACCGCGAGCTTCATCGGCATGGAACGCTCGGCGCTGCACCGCAAACTCAAGTTGCTGGGCATGGGCGAGCGCAGGGAAGGCGAAGATGAGGAAGAATAATCAGCCTCTTGATTATCTCTCGCAATTCGGGTGATGTTGCAGTGCGGTAACAATCTGCCGCTAGCGGTGCTTGCCTTCGGCAAGTGCCAGATCGCGGACCGCTAAAGCGGCCGCCAAAAATAGGAGAACGACATGGCTGGACGTACACTTTCCGCTCGCCCGAAGCCCGAGCCCGAAACGCCGCCCGCGCCGCCGGCATCTTCGACCCCCGTCGCCGCCGGTACGACCGCGGGGAAGGGCCAGAACCTCCAGGACCAGTTCCTCAACCTGCTGCGCCGGAACAAGACCCCGGTGACCATGTTCCTGGTCAAGGGCGTGAAGCTGCAGGGCATCGTCACCTGGTTCGACAATTTCTCGATCCTGCTGCGCCGCGACGGCCAGTCGCAGCTGGTCTACAAGCACGCGATCTCGACGATCATGCCCTCGGTGCCGATCGACGCGCGCCAGTTCGGCAGCGCCGAAGGCGGCAAGAAGGTGCGGCTGCTGCAGGACGTGTTCCTCTCCAGCGTGCGCAGCGCCGCGGTGCAGGTGACGATGTTCCTGGTGAATGGCGTCATGTTGCAGGGCCGCGTCGCCGCCTACGACCTGTTCTGCATGCTGCTCGAGCGCGAAGGCTATGTGCAACTTGCCTACAAGCACGCCGTTTCCACCATACAGCCTGTAACCCCGGTCGACCTGACCGGTGAGTGGGACGACGAAGAAGGCGACTAAGCCTGAGTTTTCTTGAAGACAGCAGAGAGGAAGTCTCCAGAGGCGCGCGCGCCGTCGTCGTCTGCCCGCAATTCCGCGGGCGAGGGGGCGACGCCGACGCACGCCTGGAAGAGGCCAAGGGGCTGGCGCTCGCCATCGGCCTCGTCGTCGGTCAGGCCTTCGTCATCCCGATCCGCGAGGCGCGCGCCGGCACCCTGTTCGGCGAAGGCCAGATCCAGAATATCGCCGTCGCCTGCGAGCAGGACGAGGCCGAGCTGGTCATCGTCGACGGCGCGCTGACCGCGATCCAGCAGCGCAACCTGGAAGACAAGCTCAAGCGCAAGGTGATCGACCGCACCGGCCTGATCCTGGAGATCTTCGGCGAGCGCGCGGCGACGGCCGAGGGCCGGCTGCAGGTGGAGCTCGCCCACCTCGACTACCAGCAGGGCCGCCTGGTGCGCAGCTGGACCCACCTCGAGCGCCAGCGCGGCGGCTTCGGCTTCCTCGGGGGCCCGGGCGAGACGCAGATCGAGGCCGACCGCCGCATGATTCGCGACCGCATGGGCAAGCTGCGCCGCGAGCTGGAGCAAGTGCGCCGCACCCGTGGACTCCACCGCGAGCGGCGCGGCAAGGCACCCTGGCCGGTGATCGCGCTGGTCGGCTACACCAATGCCGGCAAGTCCACGCTGTTCAACCGCCTGACCGGGGCGGAGGTGATGGCCGAGAACCTGCTGTTCGCCACCTTGGATCCGACGATGCGCGCGGTGCGGATTCCGGGAATCGACAAGGCGATCATGTCCGACACGGTCGGCTTTATCTCGGACCTGCCGACCCAACTGGTCGCCGCCTTCCGCGCCACGCTGGAGGAAGTGACCGGCGCCGACGTGATCCTTCACGTCCGCGACATCGCCAATCCCGACACCGAAGGACAGAAGCAGGAAGTCCTGCTGATCCTCGGCGAGCTCGGGTTGGTGGACGAGGAGGGGGGCAATCCCACGGTTCCGATCGTGGAGGTGTGGAACAAGTGGGACCTGCTGGACCGCCAGGAAGCGCTCGACCTCAACGAGCGCATGCGGAGCCATGACGACGAGGTTATCGTTCCTGTATCGGCGCTTACCGGGCAAGGTTGTGACGAACTGCTAGAAGTAACCGGCCGGCTGCTGACCGTCGACGCCAAGCTTCACTCCTTCCTGGTGCCCGCCACCGACGGCCAGCGCATCGCCTGGCTCCACGCGCACGGCGAGGTGGTCGAGGAAGAGGATGCGGGAGAAGGGGAGCAGGGGCCGTTGCGGCGGCTGAAGGTGCGGCTGACGCCCAAGGAGCTAGGGCGCTTTTCGCGGCTCTAGACGGCGAGGTAACGCGCGGCCTTCGACAAGCTCAGGCTGAGCGGACGTTGTGTTTGCGGCTAGCACCAAGACCCGCTCATGCCGAGCTTGTCGAAGCACGCGCGCAACGTCGCACCATGCTGATCGTCAGGCCCCGGATTTTTCGTCAGCCTTCACCGCCTGCCAGAGCGCTTCCTGCTCATCGAGCGACAGCGCGGCGAAATCCTGATCGGCTTCGCGCGCCAGCGCTTCCATCGCCCGGTAGCGCCGCTCGAACTTGGCGTTGGCGGCCCGCAGGGCGTCCTCCGGCGCGATCTTGTAGGCGCGGACCAGATTGACCGCGGCGAAGAGCAGGTCGCCGGCTTCCTCGGCCTTGTCGGCGTCGGAGGCCTCGGCCAGTTCGGCCATCTCCTCGCGCACCTTGTCGGCCGGGCCTTGCGTGTCGGGCCAGTCGAAGCCGTGACGCGCCGCGCGCTTCTGCAGCTTCTCGGCGCGCATCAGGGCCGGCAGCGACAGCGCCACGTCGTCGAGCGCCGAAGTCGCGCCCTTGGCCGCGCGTTCCTCGGCCTTGAGCTGCTCCCAGCGATCGGTCTGCGCCTGGCCGTCGTGCGCCGCGTCGCCGAAGATGTGCGGATGCCGCGCTTCGAGCTTGTCGGCGATCGAGGCGGCGACGTCGGCGAAAGCGAAATGTCCGTCTTCCTCGGCCATCCGTGCATGGAAGACGACCTGGAGCAGCAAATCGCCGAGCTCCTCGCGCAATGCCTTCAGATCGCCGCGCTCGATCGCATCGGCGACTTCGTAGGCTTCCTCGATCGTATAGGGCGCGATCGTGGCGAAGTTCTGTTCGCGGTCCCATTCGCAGCCGGAAACGGGGTCGCGCAAGCGGGCCATGATCGAGAGGAGGCGGTTCAGCGGGTCTGACATGATAGAATGATAATATATATTATGTTAAATGACGGAGAAGGCGAAAGCCCCCTCCGCGCATGCACTTCATCAACTAAGCCGCCCCATCACGAAGGCGAGCACGGCGATGATCACCGCCCAGGCGGCGGCCATCCAGGCCTTGTTCTCGAACGACAGCCCATGCGACTGGAACGCGCGCACCGCCAGGAACAGGCTCGCCAGCGCGCTTATGATCCCCACGATCATCGCCGTCTGGTTCATGCCGCCAGCTCCATCCCATCATAGCCGACGAGCACATGCGCCGGCACCTCGGCCGACAGCGTGGCATAGTCCATCGACTTGTCCAGATGCGTCAGCACAGCGCGCCGCGCGCCGGCGCCCTGGATCAGCTCCAGCGACATCGCCAGGCTGGCATGCGTCGGATGGCCCTCGCGGCGCAGGCAATCGACCACGAGGATGTCGACGCCCCTGAACAGCTCGACCATCGGCCGCGTCACTTCGCTGAAGTCGGTCGCGTAGCCGATCGCCTTGCCGTCGCAGTCGAAGCGATAGCCGGTCGATTGCGCCGGGCCGTGCGGCATCTGGCAATGCGCGACGCCGAAGCCCTGGCAGATGCGCAGCCGCTCCAGCGTCTCCAGCTGCACGATCGTCGGATAGCCGTGCTGCCCGGCAAAGACATAGTCGAACCGCAGCCGCAGCCGCCGCGCCGTTTCGTCCGCCGCGTAGCCCGGCAGCGGCCCGCCGCGGCCATAGCGCATCGGCCGCAGATCATCGATGCCGTGGGTGTGATCGGCATGGTCGTGCGTCCAGAACACCGCATCGACCTTGTCGATCCCGGTCGCGAGCAATTGCTGGCGCAGATCGGTCGCCGTATCGACCAGGATCCGCGACCCCGCTTTGTTCTCCACAATGATCGAAACCCGCGTGCGGCGGTTCTTCGGCTCGTTGGGGTCGCAGTCGCCCCAGTCGTTCCCGATCCGGGGAACCCCGGTCGAGGTGCCCGAGCCGAGCATGATCAGCTTCATACCGCCTTCCGGAACAGGCCGAAGAAGTTGCGCGTGGTCGTCTCGGCCAGCGCTTGGGCCTCCACGCCGCGCAGCCCGGCGACGAATTTCGCGGTGTCGGCGGTGAACGCCGGCTCGCAGACCTGCCCGCGGTGCGGCACCGGCGCGAGGAACGGCGCGTCGGTTTCGACCAGCAGTCGGTCTTCGGGCAGTTCGGCAGCGACGGCCTGCAAGTCCTTGGCGTTCTTGAAGGTCACGATGCCCGAGAGCGAGATCGTCAGTCCCAGGTCGAGCACCTTGCGGCCGAAGTCCGCCGAAGCGGTAAAGCAGTGGATCAGCGCGGGAAAGGCGCCCTTCTCCGCCTCGTCGCTGAGGATCGCGAAGGTGTCGTCCTCGGCATCGCGGGTGTGGACGATCAGCGGCAGGCCAGTCTCGCGCGCGACCGCGATATGCCGGCGAAACAGCGCCTGCTGCATCGCCCGGTCCGAATGATCGTAGTAATAGTCGAGCCCGGTCTCGCCGATGGCGATCACCTTGGGATGCTCGGCCGCCTTGAGCAGCGCCGCTTCGCCGAGATCGGCGTGCTGGTCCGCTTCGTGCGGGTGGATGCCGACGCTGGCCCAGACGTCCCCCTCGCGCTCCGCGGTGCCGACGACCTGGTCCCATTCGCGCTGCCGGGTCGATATGCTCAGGAAACCGCCGATCCCGGCCGCGCGCGCGCGGGCGAGCACGCCCTGCTGGTCCTCGACCAGGCCCTTGTATTCGAGGTGACAGTGCGAATCGATCAGCATCAGGCCGTCTCTTCGGCGGGCATCTCAAGGCGCGGGAACAGCGGCGTCGGCGCGGCGAGCTGGAAGCCGCTTTCGGCCAGCGGCGAATACCAGTGCGAGCCGATGCCTTCGTAGGTCCGCACGTCGTCGGGAATGCCCATCGCGTCCAGGAGCTTGACGGCGCTCGCCGGGATCACCGGCCGGATCGCCGCCGCCAGCTGGGCGATGCAGATGTAGAGCGTGGCGAGCACGGTCTTCATCCGCACCTCGTCGGTCTTGCGCAGCGCCCAGGGCGCCTGCTCGTCGATATACTGATTGCAGGCGAAGACGGCCTGCATCCAGGCCTCGACGCCCTGCGAGAACGCCAGGCGATCGAAGGCTTCGGGCAGTTCGGTCTGCACCGCCCTGCCCACCACGGCGAACAGCGCCTCGTCCTCGGGCGTGTGGCCGCTGATCTCCGGCAGCGGGCCGACGTTCTTGGCGATGAAACTCAGCGTGCGTTGCGCGAGATTGCCGAAGGCGTTGCCGAGCTCGGCATTCGCCCGCGTTACAATGGCTTCGGCCGAATAGCTGCCGTCCTGCCCGAAGCTTATTTCGCGCATCAGGAAATAGCGAAGCACGTCCACGCCATAGCGGTCGGCGAGCTCGGCGGGATCGGTGACGTTGCCGAGCGACTTCGACTCCTTGACCCCGCGATTGAGCAGGAAGCCGTGGCCGAAGACCTGCTTCGGCAAGGCCAGACCGGCGCTCATCAGGAAGGCCGGCCAGTAGACTGTATGGAAGCGAACGATGTCCTTGCCGATCAGGTGGATGTCAGCCGGCCAGAACTTCGCCAGGTTTTCCGTCTGCTCGGGATAACCGAGGCCGGTCAGGTAGTTGGTCAAGGCATCGACCCAGACATACATGACGTGGTCCTCAGCGCCCGGCACCTTCACGCCCCAGTCGAAGCTGGTCCGCGACACCGACAGGTCTCTCAAGCCACCCTCGACGAAGCGCTGGACCTCGTTGCGGCGGCTTTCGGGGCGGATGAAATCCGGATTGTCGTTGTAGAGCGCGAGCAGCTTTTCCTGATAGGCCGAGAGGCGGAAGAACCAGCTCTCTTCGACGGTCCATTCGACCGGGGTGCCCTGCGGCGAAAGCTTTTCGCCCCCTTCCCCTTCGGTCAGTTCGCTCTCGTCGTAATAGGCCTCGTCGCGGATCGAGTACCAGCCCTCGTAGCGATCAAGATAAAGGTCGCTATTGGCCTGCATCGCCTGCCAGATCGCCTGGCTCGCCACATGGTGCGCATCCTCGGTCGTCCGTATGAAGCGGTCGTAGGAAATATCGAGCTTGTCGAACAGGTTGCGAAAATATTCTGACATCTCGTCGCAAAGCTCGCGCGGGGTGATGCCGAGGTCGCGCGCCTTCTGCGCCATCTTCAGCCCGTGTTCGTCGGTGCCGGTCTGGAAGCGCACGTCGAAGCCCCGCAGCCGCTTGTGGCGGGCCATCACGTCGGCGGCGATCGTCTCATAGGCGTGGCCGATATGCGGCTTGCCGTTGGGGTAGTGGATCGCGGTGGTGATGTAGAAGGGATCGGCCATGGCCGGGACAACGCTTTCGATGGCTTCAGGATGCGGTTTCTCTAGGCATCGCGGCCGATGCGAGCAACCCGCCGATTTCCATGACGAGCAGCCCGGCGTCGAAATTGAAGGTCGGGGCCTGCGCCGCGAGCCGGTTCACCGCCTCGTGCGCGGCGATGATCTTGAGCTGGCGGGCGCGGGGTGCCTCGGCCAGTTCCTCGACCAGTGTGGCGCGCGCTAGCTCCAGCGTGGCGAGGATGCGCTCGCGATCGGGCCGCGCGCCCACTTCCTCGGCCAGCCTGCCGCGCAGCGCGAGCTGCCCGTCCCCTTCCCGCATGATCCGCAGCATAAGCTCATGCAGCGGGCCGAGATCGTGGCCGACGAAGCTCAGCGCCGCGCCGGGCGAGCCCTCGGCGGCGGCGATCGCCGCGGCGCGGGTGGCCGCGTCGGCCTCGGGCGCTTCGCGGCGCAGGACGAGATCGACCTGATCGGCCGCCAGCGGCGCGAAACGCAGGATGCGGCAGCGCGAGCGGATCGTCGGCAGCAACCGGCCAGGCTTGTGCGCCACCAGCAGGAAGAAGGTGCCGGCGGGCGGCTCTTCCAGGCTCTTGAGCAGGGCGTTGACCGCGCCCTTTTCCATATCGTCGGCCGGATCGATGACGATCGCCCGCCGGCTGCCGAGCGTCGGTCGCGTCACCAGCCGGCGCTGGATTTGGCGCACTTGGTCGATCGAGATGTTGCGCTTGGTCTGGTAGGGCTTGCCCTCGGCCTTCTTCTTTTCCTCGTCGTCGTTGGCCGGCAGTGGTTCGAGCACGATGATGTCGGGATGCGCCTCGGGCTCCGGCTGCGGCACGCCAGGCTCGGCGACCAGCGCGGCTGCGGCGGCGCGGGCGAAGCCGGCCTTGCCCAGACCTTTCGGTCCCGCAAGAATCCAGGCGTGGTGCATTCGCGTCGAAGCCATCGCTCCGCGCCATTCGCGCCAGGCTTCGTCGTGGCCCAGCAGCGTCACAGCAGGGTCTCCAGCGCCGCGAGGATCAGCGCGTGGGTGGCTTCGGCACTGCCGTTGCCATCGACCCGGGCGAAGCGCGCGGGTTCGGCTTCGGCGAAACGCCCGAAGGCGGCGCCGACACGTGCATGGTAGTCCGCCCCGCGCGCCTCGATCCGGTCTGCCATGCCGTCGTCGCGGTGCGCGAGACGGCGCGCGGCTTCTTCAGGCGCGACTTCGACCAGCAGGGTCAGATCGGGCAGCAGGCCGCCGCTGCCGATCCGGTGGAGATCGAGAAGGTCCGCGTCCGACAGCCCGCCCCCTCCCCCCTGGTAGGCGCGGCTCGAATCGACGAAGCGGTCGCAGACCACCCATTTGCCGCGAAGGACGGCCGGGCGGATCAGCCGCTCGACGTGGTCGGATCGGGCGGCGGCGAACAGAAGCGCCTCGGCGCGCGGGTTCCAGCCCTCGCCGTCGAGCCCCAGCAGCAGCGAGCGGATCGCTTCGGCGCCCGGCGTTCCGCCCGGCTCGCGGGTGACGACCGCGTCGATCCCGCGCCCGCGCAGCGCCTCGGCGAGCAGCCGCGCCTGGGTGGACTTGCCCGCCCCCTCCCCGCCTTCCAGCGCGATGAACCGGCCCTCACTCATGCGAACAGCCCCGCGAGTCCGTTCAACAGGCGATGGAAGAAGCCCGCCGCCGGCACCGACCGCGCCGCGCGCAGCGGCACGTAGGTCGGCCCGGACGCATTGCGGATCTCCAGCGTCGCGATCTCCGCGCCCTCGACGATCGGTGCCACGAGCGGGCCGTCATATTTGATCAGCAGATCGCCCGCCTCAAGGCCGGCCGAGACCTCGGCGCCGCTAACAGCGTAGATTTCCCGCGGAGCCAGCAGCCCGACGGTATGCTCGGTGCCGCCCTGAACGAGAGCCGTGCCCACCAGGGTGTTCGCGGCGAAGAGCGCGTTCCGGCGCCAGGCGGAGAAGCCCCATTCGAGCAATTCGCGAGATATATCAGCGCGCTGCGATTCGCTCTTCGCACCGGCTACGACCATCACCAGCCGGCGCCCGTCGCGCTCGGCCGAACCCAGGAAATTATAGCCCGCCTCCCGGGTGAAGCCGGTCTTGATGCCGTCCGCGCCAGGGACGATGCCGACGGTCGGGTCATGGCTTTCGCGAGTGATGCCGTTCCAGGTGAAGCGCTTCTGGCCGAAATAGCGGCGGTATTGCTCGGGATAGCGCTCGATCAGCGCGCCGGATAGGCGCACGAGATCGCGCGCGCTGACATAGGTCGAACCGTTGTCGGGCCAGCCGTTGGGCGTGCCGAAATGGCTGTCGGCCATGCCCAGTCGGCTCGCCTCGGCATTCATCAGCCTCGTCCAGGTCGCGACGTCGCCGGCGAAGCCTTCGGCCAGCACGACGCTGGCGTCGTTGGCCGAAACCGTCGCGATGCCGTGCAGCAGGGCGTCCACCGGCACGCTTTCGCCGGGCTTGAGGAACAGGCTGGTCCCCTTCCCGCTCCACTGCCGCGCGGTCGTTTCCTTCACGGTATAGCGGTCGGTGGCCTTCAGCTTGCCCTGCGCCATCAGCCCGAAGGCGACATAGGCGGTCATGACCTTGGTCATCGAGGCGGGGACGAAGCGCAGGTCCGCATCCTCGGCATAGAGGATCGCATCTGCGCCGAGATCGACGAGCATCGCCACCGGGGCTTGCTTGGCGATTACGGGAGGCTGCGGCAGCGGAGCCGGCGTGACGGCGAGAGCGGAGGTGCCGGCGAGCAGCAGGACGACAGCCGGCAGGAAAGTCCTCAAGAACGCCGCTCCTCGCGCTGGGTGGCGCGAGGGATCGGAAGATCAGTTCGCGCGCTGGATTCGAGCGTCGCTATAGCCTGCGCCCCGGGCCTTCGCCAGCGCCGCTTCGGCCTCGGCGCGGGTCGCGAAAGGCCCGCTGCGCACGCGGAACAGGCGCCCGGCGGCCTCGACCTTCCCGCCGACTTTGGCGGCGGTGGCATCGGCATTGGCCTTGCTGGCGAAAGCGCCGACCTGGACGACGAGGCCGCCTGCGGCGGCGCGCGGCGGCTGAACCGCGGGTGCCGGCGTCGCTGCGACGACCGGCGTCGCTGCGACGACCGGCTGCGGCGCGATCGTCGCGACGGGCGGCTTGGCCGCGGGCTTGGGCGCCGCGCCGGGACGAACCGGCGCGCCGGGCTTCGTCGGCGGCGTCGGGCCGCCGCTGAGCAGCACCGGCGCCTTGGGATCGATCTTGCGCATCAGCACGGCGAGCAGCGGCTTGGGCGTCTCCATCCGCTCGGGCGCGCGCTGGCCGCTGCGCAGCAGGGCGCGCTCCGGCTCGGGCGGATTGACCCGGCGTACGCGCACCGGCGCCTTGTCGGCGGTGAGGCCGAGCTGCGCCGCGGCGCCGGGCGACAGTTCGACCAGGCGGTCGTTCACCATCGGCCCGCGGCGCTCGATGCGCACCAGCACGGTCTTGCCGCTGTCGAGCGAAGTCACTTCGACATAGCTGGGCAGCGGCAGCGTCTTGTGGGCGCCGGAGACGCCCTCGCCGCCTTCGCTGCCGATCGCGGCATAGCCGACGGCATCGAAGTTCAGCCGATCGACCGGCGTGTAGGTGACGGCGCCGACGTTGAACGGCTCGCCGACGACGATCGGGTAATCCGCCGCCGGCCCGCCGCGCGCGGGCGCCGGGATCAGCCGCGAAGGTCCGTCATCCTTGCCGCCGCAGGCGCTCAGCAACACGAGCGCCAAAAGCGGCGCGACCTGGTTAACGGGCGATCTCATCTGCAAGCAACCCCACCGACAAAGCGTAATAATTCGAGCAGTTGTATTGCAGGATAACCCTATAATTCCCGGTTAAGAGGTAGGCCGGCGTGCCCGGCCCGTCGGGCTCGAACAGTGTCGCCATGGTCCGCTCGGGGATCGGCGCGAGCGGAGTGATGCCCAGCCGGCGCCATTCGGCGACCGATTTCCACACGGCATGGCGGGCGTGGACGCGGTTGCAGGTGGGCGCGTTCAGCTTCTCGGTCACCGAGCTCCGCGCGAAGTCCGAGGGGATCGAGGCGCGCACGCCCCAGGGCTCGCCCGGGCGCCAGCCGGCGTCGCGGAAATAGTTGGCGATCGAGGCGAGCGTGTCGGCCCGGCTCGACCAGATGTCGCGCCGCCCGTCGCCGTCGGCATCGACCGCGGTGCGCAGATAGACCGAGGGCAGGAACTGCGGATTGCCGAAAGCCCCGGCGAAGCTGCCCTTCATCCGCTCGCGCGGGACGCCCTGGTCGGCCATCTTGAGCAGGGCGATGAATTCGCCCGCGAACAGCTCGCGGCGGCGGCCTTCGTAGGCGAGCGAGGCCAGGCTGCGCGCCAGGTCCCAGTCGCCGGTATAGCTGCCGTAGTTGGTCTCGTGCCCCCAGATCGCCAGCAGCATCTTGCCGGGCACGCCGTAACGCTGCTCGATGTTGGTCAGCAGCCCGGCGGACTGGTCCCGCACGTTGCGGCCTTTATTGATGCGGTCGGCATTCACATGGGTGCGCAGGTAGGGCGCCACCGGCGACGGCGTGGAGGTCGGCGCGCTTTCCGAGCGATCGAGCGCGACGACGCGCGGATTGAGCGTAAGCCCGGAGGTCATCCGCGCGATCGCCCCTTCGCTCACGCCTTCGGAACGGGCGCGGGCCGACAGGACCTGGAGATATTGCTGGAACCCCGCCTCCTCGCTCGGCGACTGCGCGCAGGCGTAAGTCAGGGGTGCGCAGAGGCCGAGGGCGAGACCGGCGGCGATGGTCCGGAGATGCGGGAAGAGCTTCATCCCCCGATGTTTCGCACAAGGCTTCCGGCTTGTGAATGCCCTAGCCAGTCGCGCCGCGCTCCGCCGGACGAAGCCTGGCCACCGCTTGGCAGGGTTGCGCGGCCTAGGCGATGCGCTATGCGGGCCGCAGAGGACAGGTGGCCGAGTGGTTTAAGGCAGCGGTCTTGAAAACCGCCGTAGGTGCAAGCTTACCGTGGGTTCGAATCCCACCCTGTCCGCCAATTGCCCCTCTCGCCATCACGAGGCAGCGAACGAGGCGGCGATAGCTGCGATCGACCGGAACAATACGAGCGGATCGCGCGGGTAGCGCGATGGCGACGACGGCCGTGGACGCCAGACCGTAGCATCCTGACGCGCCCTCATCATCACCTACCATTACGGCCGCGAAGCCCGTCTTCTAGTTCGATAGAGCATTTGATATGTTCACTATATGTTCTTATCATCGTTCGCATGCAGGCGAGATTCGATTTTGGCGACGTTGAGGATGTGCGGTGGGCCCGTGAAAGGCTTCGGCTGTTTTTCGGCGAGCTCGGTCCTGTGGTTGTGCGAACGCCGGTCGGACAACTGATAAAGTCGATGCTCGGCAGCCGGACGCGTGACGCAGTTTCCCTTGCCGCATATCACCAGCTCATCGAAGTCTATCAGAAATGGCCTGTCCTTGCCCTTGCGCAACCTGACGACATCGAAGCGATAATCGCCGAGGTCACCTTTCCCGACGTGAAGGCACGCCATATCGGAGAAGCGCTGCGCTTGATCGAAGGCGATCACCCGGATTTCGATCTGGCGTTCCTTGCCCGCCTGGGCGTTCCCGATGCACTCGTCTGGCTGGAGCGACTGCCCGGCGTCGGACGCAAGGTTTCCGCTTCCACACTTAATTTCAGCACATTGAACATGCCGGCTTTCGTCATCGACACGCATATCTTGAGGATATTGCGCCGTTTTGGGTTCGTCCGGAGCAAGGCGGATACGGGAACCGCTTACGATACGGTCATGGCTGCAGCGCACGGATGGACCGCTGATGAGTTGGTCGAACTTCATTGCCTGATGAAACGCCTGGGACAGACCATCTGCCGCTTCGATCAGCCAAATTGCAGCGGTTGCCCGATCCGCGAGCGCTGCCAGGCGGTCGACGTCTTCGATGCCGCGGCTTGAGGATTACCGCCCCAGCCCCAGAAACCCGAAGCTTTCCGTGTCGAACTTCATCCGCACCGTCGCGAACAGGCCCTTGTCGGTGTTGCGTGCGGCGGAGAAGTCGCGGTCGCGGAAGCCGGTGATGTTGTAGCTCACGATCAGCAGCACGTCCTTGGCCGGCGAGACGCCGATCTGCGGGCCGAAGGAGAAGCTGGTCGCACCGTCGCCGATCGCCTTGCGAACCGTGCCGACCGCGCCGATCTCGACGTGGTCGCCGAGGCCGATGCGGGCGTCGAGGCCGGCCATCACGGTCGTGCCTTTCAGATCGAAGCCTTCGTAGCTGTCGAAATTGCGGCGCACTGCGGCGAACAGGCCGATCTCGGTGCGCTGGACCGACTTGCCGTCATCCTCGCCCTTGGGCGACCAGTTGGCCGAGATCGAGCCGATCAGCCGGCGCGACTTGGCGTCGCCGGTCACTGTCAGGGCGGTCTGGCCGGCCGGGCCGGCATCGCCCGCCACTGCGCTTACGACCGTATCGCTGCGGAATTCGAGCTTGGCGAGGAAAGCGAAGGGTGATTTCACCGGGCGGACCGCGGCCGCCACGGCGCCGTCGAACACCTCGGTCGAAGCGCCGTCTTCGGCCTTCGCGCGCGTCCAGGTGAAGCCCGAGCCCAGCATCGAGCCTTCGCCGAGCTGGCGGATCAGGCCCGCGGTCAGGCCCTTGCGGTCAGCCAGCTCGCCGTCGCGCCACTCGCCGCGCACCGTGCCGCTCCAGCGGCCCGCGCGGTAGGTGGCGCCGAGCGTGACGGCGGTGAAATCCTCGGCCAAGCCGCCGCTGTCGCCGAGGTTGCCGCCGCTCGATGCGGGATGAGCCGGATTGACCAGGCGCGTGATGTCGAAGCCGCCGAGGGTGCGGTTGCTGTCGAGCGTGGCGTCGATGGTGACCTGCTTGCTGACATCGAACGACTGCGCGAGGCCGAAAGCGGCGAAGCTGCGCTTGCCGTATTCGACGACGTCCTGCTGCCCCAGCGTCGTGACGACCTTGGCGCCGTCCCACGGCGTGACTTCGAAGCCGCCGCGCGCGGTGCGGGCGTCGAGCCCCTCGCCCTTGGCGATCTCATAGCTGGCGACGGCGCGGACCGAGGGGCTGATGGCATAGCGTGCGGAAAGCCGGTGCCGTTCGGGCAGGTCGATCGATTCGGCCTTGCCCAGCGCGATCGACGTCGCGGCGTCGAGTTCCAGCTTGTTGTCGAACAGCCGGCGGGTGACGCCGCCTTCGAGCACGGTCGAATTGGCCCGAGTGCCGTCGAGCAGGCGGTCGCGCATCATCGAGACCGCGATGCGGCCGTCGGTCAGCCGCGAGCGGTAGCTGGCGCCGACCTGCGCGGCTTCGCGGTGGGTCTCGTCAACCAGGCTGTCGTCGTACCAGGCGCTGGCGGTGAGCGCGAAGGCCTCGCTCAGATTGAGCCGCGCATCGCCACCCACCTTGCGGCGGCCGCGCTCGGCGCCGTTCATCTGGCCGAGGCCGAAGCTCTCGTCGGCCGAGCGGGCATAGGCGAGCAGGTCGAGGTCGCCCGAATGGTGCTCGGCCTCGACCAGCCAGGCCTGCGTGCTGGCGCCTTCGGAGCGGCTGAGCGCGGCTTCGGCGCGGATTTCGGTGTTCTCGCCCAGCTTCAGCTTGGCATCGACGGCGGCGAGGTCGGTGCGGGCGCCCTCCCCCTTGTCCGTGATCGCAGTGGCGCCGACGCGGAGTTTCCCGGTCTTGGTCGTCCAGTCGGCACGCAGGCCGGCGTTGGTCGCCCCGCCCGCCGCGTTCACCCGATCGATCTCGTAGTCCACGACGATGAACTGCGGGTTCAGCGCGCCATCGCGGCTCAGGATCGGCTCCTTGAAGCTGATCGTACCTGACAGCAGATCGACGTCGTAGTCCACGAAGCGGCTCAGCTCGCGGCGATCGACGATCAGGTCGGAGCGGAAGCGGTCGCGCACTTCGATCGTCACGATCTCGCTGCCCGGAACGATCGCCCGGCTCGACAGGCGATAGGGTCCGGTGATGCCCCCGCCCTGGATCTCGTCGCGGCGATGGGTGGTGCTCATCTTCGCGGCGAAGACCTGCGCGTGGAAGCCGCCCAGATTCACCTCGCCCTTCACGCCGGTGGTCACGCGCTGGTAGCGGGCGAGCTCGGTCTGGTCGAAGCCGGTGTCGAAGTCGCCGAACAGCGCGTAGAATTTGCTGCTCTCGATGCGGACATAGAGCTTGCGGCGCGAAGCCGCGTCGAAACGGCGGTCGGAGCCGTCGGCGAAGACGGTGTAGTAGGCGCGCGGGTCGATCACGCCGAGCAGTTCCTGATCCTCGCGCTGCTTGGCGCTGTCGTAGGCGACGGTGAGCAGGTATTTGCCCAGGACCCGGCCCTTGGCATAGAACGCGACGCGCGCCTTTTCGCCCAGGTCGCTGTCGAACTTGCCCGAGCGCTCCATGTTTTCCGCGACGGTGCGCGCGCCGAGCGAGCCTTCGGCCAGGCCGACCAGCGTCCAGGGCTGTTCCGCGCCGGGCACGACCCAGGTGTCGATCTGCTGCTCGCGGCGCTGCTTCTCGTCGCCGAAAGTGAATTCGAGGTGGAGCTTGCCGCTGACCATCGTCGGCGCCAGTTCGATCAGCGCGACGCCATCGTCACCCTTCACCATCCAGCGCGGCGCTGCGCGGCCGAGGCCGGTAAGCGTGCGGGTGCGCATGGCGTCGAGCGCTTCGGCGCTCTCATAGGGCGAGGACAGGCGAAATTCGCCCGAAAGCCCGGCGTGGACCGGCCGCCCGCTGCGATCGAGCACGCGCAGCGCGAGCACCGGCCGGATCGAGCCGTCGGCGATCAGGCGCGTCTGGCCCGGCACGATCTCGACTTTCGCCGGCGCGGCGGAGAAGTGCACGTCGCGCGACAGTTCGGCGGCGAGCGAGCCGTCGGCCTTGAGCACCCGCGCGGTCAGCCGCGTGGTCTCGCCTTCCAGCGCGACGCCGCGCCAGATCGAGACGGCGTGGGTGGGCGCGGTGCGGACACCGTCGAAGGCGAGCGGATCGACCGGCTTGCCGTCCACCGCAAGCTGGACCTTTTCGCCCGGGCGGTGGCGGATCACCACCCGGATCGCGGGGGCGCGGGGGTTGTGGTCGGTGGCCGGGAAGATGAAATCGGTCGGCCCGTTGCCGAGCGTAAGCCAGTCGGTGTCGGCGCCCGAGGCGGCGCGGTCGCTGTCGGCCTTGGCGTCCAGCGCGGGATTGTCCTCATCCTGAGCGGCGATGGCGGAGCGGGAGGGATTCGAACCTTCGATAAGCTGCGCGCCGAAGTCGGCGACGATGAGGCTGCCCCCCTGCCCCACGACGAAGCGCGAGCTGGCGCTGCCGGCGCTGCGGGTCGAGCGGGCGCAGTCGGTGAACTGGCCGCCCTTGGGCAGCGTTGCGGTCATCGCCTGGACGACATGGGTGCCGGGGGTAAGGCCCTCGAAGTGATAGCGGCCGTCGGCGTCGGTGATGGCGAAGCTGCCATCCTCTAGCACCAGGCGCACGCCGGGAATGCCGACATGATCGCCCAAAACCGCGCAGCCGCCGTCGGTGATCCGGCCGATCAGCGTCATCCGCCCGGTCAAGGTGTCGCGCTCAATCCTGACCGGCGCCGAAGCGGTGGTGGAGAGGCCCCGCGCATCGGTTGCGACGGCGCGGTTGAGCGCCTGGCCGGGCGCCGCATCGGCGCGCACGGTCATCGCGTAAGTGATCCGGCGCTCGGCTCCGGCCGCGAGATCGCCCAATTGCACGGTCAGCGAGCGCCCGTCGGCGGTGAAACGCGCCGCGGACCCCGCGTCCTGCCCGTCGATCCGCACCGATCCCACGCGGAAGCGCAGGTTGGACGACGGCGTGTCCGTCAGCACGACACCGCGCTTGAGCCGCGCCTCCAGATTGCGCGCGACGACCGTGTAGAACAGCACGTCGCCGGGCAAGGCGCGCACCTTCGACACCGTCTTGGTCAGCGTCACCGCCGCCGACGGCCCGTCGAGCGGGATGTCGATCCGCACCGGCGCCGGGCTGGTGAGCGCGAAGGCCGCGCCGAAAGACCCGGGATCGATGATGAACGCATGCCCGTCGGGCCGCGCCAGCCCGGCGATGCTGGCGGCGGTGGCCTTCGACGGCGCCGTGTAGGGCGCCGGAGGCTCGACGAGCAGCCGGTATTGCCCGAGCCGGGCGAGCGGGAAGCGGTATTCGCCGGGCAGCATCGGATAGACGTTGCCGGCGCCGTCGGTCACCGCCTCGCCCGAGATCATGCTCGAAGGCCATGGCGTCACGCCGTCGTCGGCGAAGACCGCGGCGGGGGCGCCGGTCAGGGCATCGACCAGCGTCACCTTCGCGCCCGAGACCGGGGTGCCGTCGTCGCTGTCGAAGGTGAGGCCGAAAGGATCGGCAAGCACGTCGAGCACACCGACGGCGATGGGCGTCGAATGGCCGCTCTGCCGGCACTCGATCGAAATCTGGTCGCCGGGCGAGACGCTGAGCCGGCAATCGTCCTCGCGCGGGCTCGGGGGGATCGCCGTGGTCGGCACCGCGCCGACGAAGATACCGCTGTCGGGCGCGGTCTCGTAGACGCGGATCGTCTCGCGGTCGCCCGACGTGGTCGTAAGCGTCGCCTCGATCGAATCGATCGCCGCAGGATCGAGGTTCGCGCCCGAAGCGCTCACCCGGAAGAAGAACTGCTCACCGATGCGGACCGAGCTGGTGCGCTCGGCCGAGGCCACGGCCTGGTCGCCCTGCAGCCCGCCCGGCACGGCCAGCACGTCGCCGCCGCAGCTCGAGGCGGTGAAGGCCAGCGACTGGCCGGCGCCGGCGCGGACGAAGGTCTCGAGCGCGGCAGGGCGCGGAACGACGTCGAAAGCGACGGTGTTCGACTGGATGGTGACGGTGCCGCTCGGCTGCGTCCATTCGGCGCTGGCGGTGTTGGTGATCGTCTGGGCGCCTGCTCCGGACGCGGCAAAGGGCAGCAGCGCGCATGCGAATGCCGCCGCAGCCTGCCAGATATGCCGGATCGGGCCCATGTCTAGGATTTCGCCTGGCGAGATGGGCGGCGGCCCCCCGGCCGCCGCCCGCCCCCCGTCAGTTGATGACCGCGCGGAAGCGCAGCGTCTTGGTCTCGCCGGCGGCGACGCTGGCGATCGTGCCGCTGACCGTGCCCGAGGCATAGCTGCCGCCGGTCGCGCCGTCGGCGTTGCAGACGCCCGAGGTGACCGTGCCGTTCAGGAAGATGCTGCTGGCGGTATAGGTCATCGTTGCCGGCACCGGATCGGTGATCGCCACGCTGGTGGCGGTCGCGCTGCCGGTCGCGTTCGAAACCGCGATGCAGTATTCGATCGTCGCGCCCGGAATCGCCTTCGGGTTGGTCGTGCCGTTCAGCGGGTCGCTGATCAGCGTCGAGTATTTGACCACGGTCAGCGCCGCGGCCTGGACGGTATAGTCGTCCTTGGCCGAGAAGGCGGCATCGCGCGCCGCGTCGGTCGCGCCCGCGCCATCGGCGAAGACGGTGTCGACGCCCGCGGTGTTCGCGGTCGTGGTCTGGACCAGGGCCGCGCCCATCGATCCGCCCGTGCCGGCTTCGCGGCCGGTCGCGGTCAGCGTGACGGCGGCGACGCTGCCGGTCGCCTGGCCGAGCGGAATGTCGACCACGACGAAGACCGTGCGGATTGCATCGGCCGCGATCTCGTCGAGATAGGTGACGAGCGTGTCGGTGCCGGCGTCATAGGTGCCGTTGCTGTTGCTATCCAGGTAAATGCGCACGTTGGTCGCATCGAACGTGTCGGTGTTCGAGTGCGCGCCGGCGCCGCCGACCTGCTGGGTTGCGGTCAGCGCGAAATCGAGTGGCGCGTTCGACAGGTTGGTGACGGTATAGGCCGTCACCGCCGCGAGCTGGCCGGGCGAGACCTGGGTGGTCAGCGCGTTCACGTCGGCCACCGTCACGTTGATCTTGCGGTCGACGGTGAAGGTGTTCGACGCGGTCGAGGCGGTCTGTCCGACGCCGCCGACCTGGTAGTTGACGGTGACGTTGTTGGTAATCGTCGAACCCGCCGTCGTGCCCGCCGCGAAAGCGGGCTGAGCGCCGAGGAGCGCAAGCGCGCAGGCGCCCGCGATCCCCAGCCGGTTGCTGGTGATCTTCATGTGTCTAGTCCCCACTTGCAGTCAGGCCCGCTTGAACTCGCCCGCAGGCCGGGGGCGTAAAATAGTTTGTCGTCAGCGCACTACGGCATGGAAGCTGAGCGTCCCCGTGGCGCTGGGCTGCACCACCGGCACCGTCCAGCGGACATGAGTGACGTCGCCCGGCACCGCCGCGCGCAGGCCGCCCTTGCCGTCGGCCACTTTGAGTGCGGCAAGGCCCCCCCAGGCCTTGCCGCCATCAACCGAGACCTGCACCGGCGCGCCGCCCAGGTCGCTGAGCGCGACGCCGGAAGGCAGCGGATTGGTCACGACGAAGTTCTTCACCGGCGCGGCGCCGGTGTTGCGATAGGTGGTCGAGAACAGCAGGCGATCGCCCGGCACCACGACTTCGGGCGCGGCGAGCACTTGCTTGCTGACGCCGTTCTCGGTGACCGTCTTCTCCAGCTTCACGTCGCCGTGCAGCTCGACCGGCTGCTCGGCAGCCATCGCCGGCGCAGCGAACGCGAGAGCGACGATCCCGGCGATCTGCTTGATCCAATTGGCTTTCATGGCGGTTTTCCTCAGTTGATCCGGACGGCGAAGGTGACGGTGCGGTTCGATCTGCCCGCGACAGTGCCGAGATTGACGTCGATGCCCGCGGCCGAGGCGGAGCCGGCGTCGGCGTCGTTCGCATCGGTCAGCGCCGATCCCTGCAGGCGCAGCGTGCCCGCCTGGTAGGTCGTGCCCGCCGGAATGGCGTCGGTGATGCGCAGTCCGCTGGCCGAGCCGCTGCCCGAGACCGTCGCGACCAGCGAATAGGTCACGACCGCGCCCGGAACCGGCTGAGCGCCGCCGAACGGATCGACGATCCCGGCCGTTTTGGCGAGGCTGACGGTGGAAAGCTGGGCGATCAGTGAATCGAGTGCGTTCGACGTGGCGCTCGAGGCGCCGACCACAGCATTGCCACCGCCCAGCCCCTGGCCGGCGAAAGTCGTGCCGGGCGTGCCGGTGCCGGTCACCGCGCTGGCGGTCAGGCGGACCTGGCTGGTCTGCGCGTCGGTGGCGCCGGCGGGCAGATTGACGATGGCGAACAGCCTCAGCGCCCCGTCGGCGGCGATCGACGGCGTCGCCGCCCCCGCGCCCAGGATCTGGTCGATGCCCGCGTCGTAAGTGCCGTTGCCGTTGGTATCGACCGCGATCGATTGCACCGTCACGTCGAAATTGTTGCCCGCCACCGTCGGATTCACGACGATATTGAAGGCTTCCGGGCCGTTGCCGGTGTTGGTCACCGAGTAGCCGAGCACGACGTTGGAACCGCCCGCCGGCACCGGCGCGCTGGTCAGGCCGGCGACGGCGACGTCGAGCAACTCGTCGACGCGGATGGTCACGGTGTTCGACTGGACCGAACCGGACGAGGCGCCCGAGGTATAAGTCGCCGAAGCGGTGTTCTCGATCAGCGTGCCCGCGGTCACGCCGGCCGCCTGCGCGGCGGGCGCCGCGAAAAGCGTGGCCAGAAAGGCCATCGCCGGGCGGACGAACGGGAAAGATGCGTGTTTCATTCCGCCGAAATAGCGGAAGAACGTAATCATCCGGTTAAGCGATTAAGCATTAATACTGATAGCGATGTCAGCCCGTTAATGGCGGAAGTCCGGGATTTCGATCCACTCATCGCCTGTCTGACCGCGCAGATACCCCTAGAAATATCGGCCGGTGCGTTAGGAACCGCCAACACGGTATTAAGCATGAGCCAAGGCGGCAAGGACAAGCGGGGGCTTTGTCCTAAGTTTCGCGCTTCGCCGCGCCAGGCCGATCGCATAAGCTTGGCGCAAATGCGAAAAGCCTAGGGAGATCCGATGACCGAGCCCAGCTACCTGCCGATGCCGATCGAGGTCTCCGAAATCACCGCGGATTGGCTGACGGCGGCGCTGCGCCAGCGGGCGCCAGGGGTGACGGTGCGCGGCTTCGAGGTCGTCGACGTGCTCTACACCACGACCGCCAAGGTGCGCGTCAGGCTCGATCTCGACGAGGCGGGCAAGGCCGCGGGCATTCCCGAGCTGATCATCGTCAAGGGCGGCTTCCAGCCTCACGCGCGCGAGCTCGATCACATGCACCTGCGCGAGGTGCGCGGCTACCGCGACGTCTTCCCGCGCGTGCCGCTGCCGCACCCCAAGTGCTATTTCGCCGATTTCGACGCCGAGCGCCGGCAAGGCATCGTCATCATGGAAGACCTCGTCGTCGCCGGCGTGACCTTCTGCAACGCGCTGCGGCCACAGAGCTTCGACCAGATGAAGCGCCGCCTCTCCGCCCTCGCCGCCTTCCATGCCAGGACCTGGGAAAGCCCGCTGATCGCGCCGGGCGGTGAGCTTGGCGATCTCGTCGATTTCTTCGACGTCATGCAGGGGTTCTTCGACAAATACGCCTCGCCCGAGCACTGGAACCGCCTGGTCGGCAGCCCCCGCGGCGCCGCGACCTCGATCCGCTTCCACGACCGCGAATGGACGATCGACCGCTGGCACGCCATGCGCCGCTTTTCCGACAGCCTGCCGCGCTGCGCGCTCCACGGCGACATGCACCTGGGCAACCTGTTCGAATATCCGGACGGCACGCCGGGCTTCTTCGACACCCTGGCTAGCACCGGCCCGGCGATGCTGGAGGTGTCCTACCACGTCACCGCCTCGATCGACACGGCCGACCGTCCGGCCTGGGAGGAAGATCTCGTCCGCCACTACCTCGCCGAAGTCGCGGCCAACGGCGCGACGTCGCCCAGCTTCGAGGACGCGATGCACCAGTACGTAGTCTTCACCCTCTATGGCATGTTCATCTGGCTCACGACGGAATCGCACTACCAGCCCGAATCCGTGAACACCGCCAATGCCGCGCGGATGAGCGTGGCGATGCTGGATCACGACGCCATCGGAGTGCTAAACGCTCTGCCATGAGCGATGCTGATCGGTTCGAATTCCAGGCGGTTTACCGCCATCCGGAAAAGTCGCTGGTCGCCTTCCCGATCGCGATCGCGCTGTTCGGCTACGGGATTTACTACCTCGTTTCCAATCCGGCCGGAGATTTCGCCAAGCCGCTGACCTTCATCGCCGTGGTCCCCCTGGCGGTCATCGTCCTGACCGCCCTCGCCGCGATCCGTGGCTATACCTGGGCACTGAAGGACGACGGGCTTCACATCCACGAATGGCCGCGTTTCGTGCTGTTCGGCCTCAGCCGCCGCCGGATCGTGCCCTATGCCAGGATCAAGGCGCTTCGCCGCACCGAAACCGCGCTGGGCGAAGTGGGCGTCGACCTCGTCACGACCGATGGCCAGACCTTCCACATGCCCGACGGCTTCGATCGCTGGGGCAAGATCCCGCGTCGCAGAAAAATCCCCGAAGAGTGCCGCGAGCCGATCCTCGACCATTTCCTCCAGACGATACGCGCTATGGCGACGGCGCACGGCAATCCGGATGTGTTCGTGGCGGAAGGCCTCGACTTCTGGAGCCGCGGCACCGGGCTGGCGCTGCAGGTGCTGCTGCTCCTGATGACGCTCGCCCCGGCTGCACTGGTGATCCTCATGCTGCTCGACGGCGAGCCCTTCTCGGGCACTACCACGGGCAAGGGCAGCGCCACCTACGGCGCCGGCATCGCGCTGCTGCTGCCCTTCGGCGCCCTGTGGATGCTGCGCCGCTCGCTGAAGCGGCGCTCAGTGGTGAAAGAGGCCGCTCACATGTGAATGACGCGGCCGTAGGCGGCCAGCGTGGACTCGTGCATCATCTCGCTCAGCGTCGGGTGCGGGAACACGGCCTGGATCAGCTCGGCCTCGGTCGTCTCCAGCGTCTTGCCGACGACGTAGCCCTGGATCAGCTCGGTCACCTCGGCGCCGATCATGTGGGCGCCCAGCAACTCGCCGGTCTTGGCGTCGAACACCGTCTTGATGAAGCCCTCGGCCTCGCCCAGCGCGATGGCCTTGCCGTTGCCGATGAAGGGGAAGTTGCCGACCTTCAGCTCGTAGCCGGCTTCCTTGGCCTTGGCCTCGGTCAGCCCGACGCTGGCGATCTGCGGGTGGCAATAGGTGCAGCCCGGGATGTTGCGGCGGTCGAGCGGATGCGGATGGACTTCGGCGTTGCCGAGTTCCTGCGCGATGGCTTCGGCCGCGGTGATGCCTTCGTGGCTGGCCTTGTGCGCCAGCCAGGGTCCGTCGACGCAGTCGCCGATCGCCCAGACGCCCTTGACGTTGGTGCGGCCGTAGGGATCGGTCTTGATGTGATAGCGCTTGTCGGGCTCGACGCCCAGGTCCTCAAGGCCGATGTTCTCGAGATTGGGCACGATGCCGATGGCGACGATGACGTGGCTGAACTCGTGCTCGGCCGAAGCGCCGTCCTTGGTCTTGATCGACGCCTTGACGCCACTCTCCGATGCCTCGATCTTCTCGATATTGGCTGAAGTCAGGATATTAAGACCCTGCTTCTTCAGCGCTTTCTCCAGGAAGGTCGAAACATCGGCATCCTCGACCGGCACGATCCGGTCCATCATCTCGACGACGGTGACGTCGCTGCCGATATCATTGTAGAAGCTGGCGAACTCGATGCCGATCGCGCCCGAGCCGATGACCAGCAGCTTGCTCGGCAGCTCGGTCGGCACCATGGCGTGGCGATAGGTCCAGATGCGCTTGCCGTCGGCCTTGGCCTTGGGCAGATCGCGGGCGCGGGCGCCGGTGGCGATGACGATGTGCTTGGCCTCCAGGCTGGTGACCTTCCCGTCGGCGTCGGTCACGTCCATCTTGCCTGGCGCGGTGATCTTGCCGGTGCCCATGTGCACGGCGATCTTGTTCTTCTTCATCAGACCGGTGACGCCCTTGTTGAGCTGGCCGGCCACCCCGCGCGAGCGCTTGACGATGGCGTCGAGGTCGGCGGTCACGTTGTCCGCCGACAGGCCATAGTCCTTGGCGTGCTTCATCTGGTGGAACACCTCGGCCGAGCGCAGCAGCGCCTTGGTCGGGATGCAGCCCCAGTTGAGGCAGATGCCGCCCAGGTTCTCGCGCTCGACGATGGCGGTCTTGAGGCCCAGCTGCGCGCAGCGGATCGCCGAGACATAGCCGCCGGGGCCGGAACCGAGAACGATGACGTCGTAGCTGTCGGACACTTGCTCAATTCTCCTGTTTGATCGCGCGAGGTTTCCCCGCGTCATCGATCGCGACGAAAGTGAACACCGCTTCCGTCACCTTGATTTCCTGTTCGCTGGTGCGCTCGCGCCGCCAGGCCTCGACCGCGATGGCCATAGAGGTGCGGCCGACCTTGTCGATGCGGCCATAGACCGAGACCTCGTCGCCGACCTTGACCGGCATGTGGAACTGCATCCCGTCCATCGCCACCGTCACCGCCCGCCCGCGCGAATACCGCGCCGCGACCAGCCCCGCCCCCATGTCCATCAGGCTCATCAGCCAGCCGCCGAAGATGTCTCCGTAGGCATTGGCGTCCGCCGGCATGGCGGAGACGCGGATGATGGGTTCGAGGGGGTGGTCGGCCATGTCAGGCCAGCATCCCCAGCGGCTTTTCGACGTAGTCCTTGAATGCCGTCATCAGCCGCGCGCCGTCGGCGCCGTCCACCGCGCGGTGGTCGAAGCTGCCGGTGGCGGACATGACCGTGGCGACAGCAAGCTGGCCGTCGGCGCCGACCCAGGGGCGCTTCTCGCCCGCGCCGATCGCCAGGATGGTCGACTGCGGCGGGTTGATTACGGCGGTGAACTGCTTGATCCCCATCATGCCCATGTTGGAGATCGAGGCGGTTCCGCCCTGATATTCGCTGGGCTGCAGCTTGCCTTCCTTGGCGCGCTTGGCGAGGTCGGCGGTGGCCTGGGCGATTGATGACAGGCTGCGGCCGTTCGCGTCCTGTACGATCGGGGTGATCAGCCCGCCCGGGATCGACACCGCGACCGAGATGTCGGCGCGCGAATAGCGGATCATCTCGTTGCCGGCGAAAGTCACGTTGCACTCCGGCACGTCGACCAGCGCGCGGCCGAGGGCCTTGATCAGCATGTCGTTGACCGACAGCTTCACGCCCTGCTTCGACAGCGCATCGTTGAGCTCGGCGCGCAGGGCCAGCAGCTTGTCGAGCTGGATATCGACCGTGAGGTAGATGTGCGGCGCCTGCTGCATCGACTGGGCGAGCCGCTTGGCGATGGTCTTGCGCATGCCCGACAGCTTCTCGACTGTGTGCGGGATGCGGTCGTCGAGCAGGGCCTTCGTTTCCACGGCCATTTCGACCGCGGGGGCAGGAGCCGCAGCGGTATCGTTGGCCGGAGCGGGCTTGGCGGCGGGCTGCGCTGCGGCGGGCTTCGCCGTGCCGGCTTCCGCGCCCTCGATGTCGGCCTTGACGATGCGGCCGTGCGGGCCGCTGCCGGTGACGGCGGAAAGGTCGACGCCCTTCTCGGCGGCGAGACGCTTGGCAAGCGGGGATGCGATCACTCTGTCACCTTCCTGGGGTTCTTTGGCCTGGGATGCCTTGGCCTGCGGTGCGGGCGAAGGAGCCGGTGCAGGCTCGGCCTCTTCCGCCTTGGGTTCGGGTTTCGGTTCGGGCTTGGCCTCGGGCGCGGCCTTAGCTTCTTCCTTGGCTTTGGGAGCCTTTTCCTCGGCCTTGGCCTTCGGCGCCGGCGCTTCCTCGTCCTCGCCGGTCAAGGTGGCGATCACGGTGCCGACTTTCACCCCTTCGGTGCCTTCGGCCACGGCGATCGAGGTGATCGTGCCTTCGTCGACCGCCTCGAATTCCATCGTCGCCTTGTCGGTCTCGATCTCGGCGAGGATGTCGCCGGAAGAAACCGTATCGCCTTCCTTCACCAGCCATTTGGCCAGCGTCCCCTGCTCCATGGTCGGCGAGAGGGCGGGCATCTTGATGTCGATCGGCATGGGGGCTGCAGAGTCCTTCTGGGGAGGAAGTTCCGGCCTCCGTCCTTGGCCCTATTGTCCAGGAGGAGCAAGCGCCTTGCTTCCGGAAAGCGCGAATTCGGTTAGAAATATTGGAAGCCTTGGTTAGAAATCACCAAGGCCTTGCTTGCGCCACGAATGTGACGGATACGGCTTCCCAAGGGGAGTGCGGCGATGCGCGTCTATCTGGTCATCATCGACGAGACCGACGAAGCGGTCGTCGCCCTGCGCTTCGCCGCCCGCCGCGCGGCCAAGACCGCGGGTGCGGTGCACGTCCTCGCGCTGGTCCCGCCGCAGCCGTTCAACGCCTTCGCCGCCGTGCAGGCGACCATCGAGGAAGAAGCCCTCGCCCGCGTGGAGACGATGGCCAACGCTGCTGCCGGCAGCCTCTTCGCCGAACTCGGCCAGATGCCGGTGATTTCCGTGAAGATGGGCGAGGACGTGAAGGTGGTGCGGGAATATCTCGACGCGCATCCGGAAGTCGCGGCGCTGGTGCTCGGCGCTGCGATCGAGGGCACGCCGGGGCCGCTGGTGGCGCACTTCGCCTGCGCGGTGGCGGGGCAACTGCCGTGCCCGGTCTTCGTGGTGCCGGGATCGCTGGATGACGAGGCGCTGGACCGGTTGAGTTAGGCCGAAGGGCTGCGTGCGGCCTTCGACAGGCTCAGGCTGAGCGGGCTTGGTTGCTTGCGGCCATCATGACATCCGCTCATGCTGAGCTTGCCGAAGCATGCGCGGAACGCCGGACTTCAGCGCTTCTTCCCCCGCCCCTGATGCCGGATATTCCCCGGCCGCCCGCGCGGGCCGACCAGGTGCTTGCCCTTCTTCTTCAACGGCGACGGCTGCGGCCGGCCGCGCGGCTCGATGCGCGACGAGCCGCCTTCCTCCAGTTCGAACTTCAGCGCCCCCGTCAGCGGGTTCGCCTCGGCCAGCCGCAGCCGCAGGATGTCGCCCTGGGCATAGCGGGTGCCGGTCTGCTCGCCGAACAGCACCTGCGCCTTCTCGTCGTAGCCGAAGCGCTCGGCGCCCAGGGTCGAGACCGGCACCAACCCGTCGCCGCCCAGCCCGATGATCGTCGCGAAGAAGCCGAACTTCTGCACCCCGGTGATCCGGCAGGCGAAGACCTCGCCCACGCGGCTCGCCAGCCAGGCGGCGACGTAGCGGTCGATCGTCTCGCGCTCGGCCTCCATGGCGCGGCGTTCGGCGGCGCTGATCGCTTCGGACACACGGGTCAGGTCTGCGCGGTCGCGTTCCGACAGGCCCGAGGTCGGCGGCAGGCCGCCTTTCGGCGCGGGTTGCTCCAGACCGAAGGCATCCACCAGCGCACGATGCACGAGCAGGTCGGCGTAACGGCGGATCGGCGAGGTGAAATGCGCGTAGCTGCCGAGCTGAAGGCCGAAGTGCCCGGCGTTGCGCGGGCCGTAGTAGGCCGCGGTCTGGCTGCGCAGCACGGCCTCCATGATCAGCGCCTTCTCGGCCTCGTCGGCTACGTCCTTCAGCATACGGTTGAACAGGCTGGGCGTGATCACCTGGCCGAGCACCAGCTTCATGTCGAAAGTCGAGAGATAGTCCTTCAGCGCGACCAGCTTCTCGCGGTTGGGCGGTTCGTGAATTCGATAAACCACCGGCGCGACCTTGCTTTCCAGTGCCTTGGCCGCGGCGACGTTGGCGGCGATCATGAAGTCCTCGACGACGCGGTGCGCGTCGAGCCGCTCGCGCAGCTTGATCTCGGCAATCTTGCCGTTCGCGTCGAGCACGACGCGGCGCTCGGGGAGTTCCAACTCGAGCGGATCGCGCGCCTGCCGGGCGTTGTCGAGCAGGCGCCAAGCGGCCCAGAGGTTCTGCAGGTCCTGCCCTGCCTCATTGCTGTCGATCCGCGCCTGGGCATCCTCATAAGCGATGACTTCGGCGATGCGCACCAGCGCGCGAGTGAAGCGGAAGTCCTTTACCCTGCCCTCGGCATCAATGACGAGGTGGCAGGCCATGGCCGCTCGGTCTGCCCCGGCCTTGAGCGAGCAGACATCGGCCGACAGGATCTCGGGCAGCATCGGCACGACGCGGTCAGGAAAATAGACCGAGTTGCCGCGCTTGCGCGCCTCGCGGTCGAGATCGCCGCCTGGGCGGACGTAGAACGAGACGTCGGCGATGGCGACCACGGCGCGGAACCCGCCCTCCCCGTCGGGCTCGGCCCAGATCGCATCGTCGTGGTCGCGCGCGTCGCTGGGGTCGATCGCAACGATCGGAAGGTGGCGAAGGTCCTCTCGCTTATCCTCGGACAGCGGCACGGCAGCGGCTTTCTCAGCTTCTGCCAGCGTCTCTTCGGAGAAGACGTTGGGAATGCCGTGCTTGTGGATCGCGATCAGGCTGAAGGCGCGCGGTGCCAGCGGATCGCCGAGCACTTCGGTGACTTTCACGCCCGAGCGCGGCGAGCGGCCGGCGGGCTCGGCGAGCACGAGGTTGCCCGCCTCGGCGCCGCCCAGGTCGGCGATTGGCGAGGACGAGCGCACGCGCTTGTCGACCGGCGCCAACCAGCCCTTGCCCGCGCCGTCGATCTCGACGACGCCGAGCAGTTGTTCGCTCAGCGCCGGCAGCTTCTTCATCGGATGCGCGAGCCAGCCCTTCCCGGCCTCCTCGGTGCGCGCCAGCACCCGGTCGCCGCGCTTCAGCGCCGCGTGCTTGCTGCCCTTTTCGACCACGCGCAGCCGCGGCGGGGGAGCGCCGTCGTCGGGCTGCCAGCTCTCGGGGATCGCAATGGCCTCACCGTCCTCGATATCGACCACGCGCAGCACGGTGACCCGCGGCACCCCGCCCATGCGATGGAAGGCGCTCTTCTTGCCGTCGATCAGGCCTTCGTCGGCCATGTCCTTGAGCAGCGCCTTGAGCTGGATCTTCTCATGCCCATGCAGCCCGAACGCCCGCGCGATCTCGCGTTTGCCGGCAGGTGTCGGGCTTTCGGCGATGAAATCGAGGATTTGCTGGCGAGTCGGAAGTCCGGGCTGAGGCTTGGGCTTTGCAGGCATGGCCGGGATGTGGCGACTCGCCGGACTTATGGCAACGAAAGACTGGCTCGACGAACGCCGGGCTGGATCGACGAGCGGCGATTGCACCGCTGCTGACATCTTCGTAAGCACGCCCATCCACATTTTTCCGGGGCATCCCTTTATGAACAAACTCCTTTCCGCCGGCCTGCTCGCGGCGACCGCGCTCGGTTCGGCCCAGCCCGCTTTCGCGCAGGCGAGCAGCGCCGAAACCCTCCTGGGCAAGAACATCGTCGCCAACCCGCAGACCGCCGAGCAGATCAACACGCGCTGCGACGAAACGATCGCGCTGATCCAGCAGCGGCTCGCCGAATTCTCGGCCGAAAAGGGCCCGGCGACCGCTGACCGCACCCTCGCCCGTTTCGACGATCTCTATGACCTGTTCTCCGCCGCCGGCGGCGAGTTCACGCTCTATCGCCAGGTCATGGCCGACGACGCCCGCCGCTCCGCCGGCGCCGCCTGCGAGGTTCGCCTGTCGTCGGAATCGAGCAAGCTCTCACTCTCGCGGCCGATCTACGAGCGGATCAAGGCGATCCCCACCGCCGGGCTCGACGCCGCGACGCAGCTTTACCTCAAGCGCACGCTCGGCGATTTCGAGCGCGCCGGCGTCGGCCTGCCCGATGCCCAGCGCGCCAAGGCGCAGGAACTGCAGGACCGCATCGCGCAGATCGGCACGAAGTTCGACAAGGCGATCGCCGACGGCCGCAAGACCGTGACCGCCGATCCCGCCGAGCTCGAAGGCCTGCCCGCCGACTACATCGCCCAGCACAAGCCCGGCGCCGACGGCAAGGTGGTGATCTCCACCGACACGCCGGACTACTCGCCGGTGATGACCTACGCTAAGAGCGCCGCCCTGCGCGAGCGCCTCGCCCGCGCCTACAACACCCGCGCCTATCCCGAGAACGACGCCAACCTGCGCGACCTGCTAAACGCCCGGCAGGAACTGGCGACGCTGCTCGGCCGCAAGGACTATGCGACCCTCGCGGTCGAGAACAAGATGGTCGACAGCCCGGCCAAGATCGAGGCGCTGCTCAAGGACATGGATTCCGCCGCCCGCCCCGCGGGTGAGCGTGACTATGCCCGCAAGCTGGCGCTCTACCAGGTCGACCATCCCGGCGCGAAGCAGTTCGAATTCTGGGACAACGGCTATCTCAGCAATGCCGTGCAGAAGCGCGACTATGCCTACGACCGGCAGGAAGCGCGCCAGTATTTCGCCTACGACAATGTCCGCGACGGCATCCTGAAGCTGACGCAGGACCTGTTCGGGGTCGAGATCAAGCCGTGGCAGACCGAGACCTGGGACAAGCAGGTCGAAGCCTACGAGGTGTTCGAACAGGGCAAGGTCATCGGCCGCTTCTACTTCGACAGCCATCCGCGCCCCGGCAAGTACAACCACGCCAACGCCGTGCCGCTGCGCAACGGCATTGCGGGCAAGTCGATCCCGGTGGCGGCGCTGGTGATGAACTTCCCAGCCGGCGATCATTCGACCGGCCTGATGGAGCACCGCGACGTCGAGACCTTCCTCCACGAGTTCGGCCACCTCATCCACCACATCTTCGGCGGCCAGAAGACTCGCTGGGCGGCGCAGAGCGGTGTCGCGACCGAGTGGGACTTCGTCGAGGCGCCTTCGCAGATGCTCGAGGAATGGGTCTACGACTACGACACGCTGTCTGCCTTCGCGGTGAACGCCAAGGGCGAGACGATCCCCCGCGCGCTGGTCGAGAAGATGAACAAGGCGCGCTACTTCGACGCGGGCATGATCGACCAGGGCCAGCTCGCGCTGTCGAACATCTCGCTGAAGCTGCACCAGGGCCCCGCCCCGGCCGAGATGGGCAAGCGCGTGCGCGAGCTGGGCGCGGTCTACGATCTGAACCCGCTGCCCGAATGGTCGCAGATGCAGGACGCCTTCGGCCACCTCAACGGCTATTCGGCCTTCTACTACACCTACCGCTGGTCGAAGGTGATCGCCGACGACCTGTTCACCCGCTTCCACGCCGAGGGCCTGCGCAACAAGGCGGCGGCCGAACGCTATCGCCGGATGGTGCTGGAGCCGGGCGGCACGAAGCCGGCGGCCGAGCTGGTGCAGGACTTCCTGGGCCGGCCGATCAGCCTGGACGCCTACAAGGCGAGCATGGCGAAGGATAAGTAAGCGATAGCGGGGCGGCCGGAAGGTCGCCCCGCTTCGTCAATAAGACCGCGCGACGTAGATCGTCTCGACCGCGGGCTGCCCGGTGAACGAACAGGCCCCTGTCGGCTTCGGCGCATCCATCGGCGTGTTGCGGATGGTGAGCTTCAGCGCCTTCAGCTTGGCCACGACCTCGTCCAGCGCGGCGCCGGTGGGGCGCGACCAGCCGAGTTCGACCCAGCCGGGATAGCGCGCGTTCTCGCCGAAGAACTCTGCCAGGCCGTCGAGGCTGTCGATGCCGCGAACGATCTGCGCGTCGCGGCGGGCGGTGGCCTCGTCGTGGAGCGAGGCCTGGACCGCCTCGATCTCTGCGGCGGCCGAAGCGAGGAAATCGTCCTTCGACTGGCTGACGAAATTGACCTTGCCCTCCTCGCGCCAGAGCCGGTCGCGGCGGACGACCGAGACCTGCCCGCCGGCGGCGTCCCGGCCCCCGATCTCCAGGATCAGCGGCACGCCCTTCTTGACCCAGGCCCAGCGCTTCTGCGTGGCCTTGCCCGGCCGCTTGTCGAGCAGCACGCGGATCGGCTCGCCCAGCGCGGACTGCTTCGCCAGCGCGGCGCGCAGCTCCTCGCAGTAGGCCAGCAGTGCGGCGTCCTCGTCGGTGTCGCGCAGCATCGGCAGGATGACGACCTGCTGCGGCGCGATGGCGGGCGGCACGCGCAGGCCGTCGTCGTCGCCGTGGGTCATGATGACGCCGCCGATCAGCCGGGTCGAAACGCCCCAGCTGGTGGTGTGAGCGTGGGCCTGCTGGCCTTCCTTGTTCTGGTACTGGATGCCCGAAGCTTCGGCGAAGCCGGTGCCGAGGTAGTGCGAGGTGCCGGCCTGGAGCGCCTTGCCGTCCTGCATCATCGCCTCGATCGAATAGGTCGCGACGGCGCCGGGGAAGCGCTCGTTCTCGGGCTTCTCGCCGGCGATCACCGGCATGGCGAGCACGTTCTCGGCGAACTCGCGATACATCTCCAGCGCGCGCAGCGTCTCGGCCATAGCGTCGTCGCGGTCGGCGTGGGCGGTGTGGCCCTCCTGCCAGAGGAACTCGCTGGTGCGCAGGAACATGCGGGTGCGCATTTCCCAGCGCACGACGTTGGCCCACTGGTTGGTGAGCAGCGGCAGGTCGCGCCACGACTGGATCCAGCGCGCCATCGCCGCGCCGATCACCGTTTCCGAGGTCGGGCGGACGATCAGCGGCTCCTCGAGCTTGGCTTCGGGATCGGGGGTCAGACCGCCCTTGCCGTCCTGGATCAGGCGGTGGTGGGTGACGACCGCCATCTCCTTGGCGAAACCCTCGACGTGCTCGGCCTCCTTGGCGAAATAGCTGAGCGGGATGAACAGCGGGAAATAGCAGTTCTCGACGCCGGCTTCCTTGATCCGCCGGTCCATCAGCGCCTGGATGCGTTCCCAGATGCCGTAGCCCCACGGCTTGATGACCATGCAGCCGCGCACGCCGCTTTCCTCGGCCATCTCGGCTTCGGAGACGACCTCCTGATACCACTGGGCGAAGTCGCCCTCGCGGGTGGTGGACAGGGCGTGGCGGATGACGGGATTCTGGCTCATGGCGCGCTGTTAGCGGCAGTTGGGGCGCGTTTCAAACGCGATGCTTTCCTGCCGATCCTCCGAACAAGTTGATGAAACACATGCGCGGCGAAGGGATTTCTTTTTGAATCCGCGCCGCCTTGAATGCACGAAAGCCGCGCTTTGGGGCGCGGCTTCGACGAGAGGAACCTCTCACAAAAGAAGGGTGTAGGACAGCCCTTATTTGCCCAGCGCGTCGAGCTTCTTTTGCATCGCCGCCATCTGCTCGCGCAGCGCGTCCAGTTCGCCGCCGCCGGCACTCTCGGGCTCCTTGGCGGGCGGCTCCGGCTTACCCTCGGCGCCGGGCATGAAGGCGGAGGCGGCGGCCTTGAACATCGCCATGTTCTGCTGCGCCAGCTTGGCCAGCGGGTTGTTGCCCAGGCTGTCCTCGAAGGCCTTGTGCAGCTTGGCCTGGTTGGCGCTGAAGTTCTCCATCGAGGCTTCGAGGTAGTGCGGGATCAGCGACTGCATCGAATTGCCGTACATGCCGATCAGCTGGCGCAGGAAATTGACCGGCAGCATGTGCTCGCCCGCGGCCTCTTCCTCCATGATGATCTGGGTGAGAATTTGATGGGTGATGTCGGCGCCGCTCTTGGCGTCGAGCACTTTGAAGTCGACACCTTCGCGGGTCATCTTGGCGAGGTGTTCGAGCGTGATGTAGCTGGACGATCGTGTGTTGTAGAGCCGCCGGTTCGCGTACTTCTTGATGATGACGGTATCTTCCGCGCCAGACTGCTCAGTCATTCCGATCGGCTCCTACTCTTCCCGCGGCGAATGTTAGCATTTGCAGCAACGGCAATGCAACAAATCATGCTGCGCAGCATGAGCCGTTATGAGACAGCGTTAACGCGCGAAGCGATCGGCCAGCAGGGTCAGCAATTCGTACTGCGAAAGGCCGCTCGAAATCGCGGCTTCGGGCAGCGAATAGTCGGCCTCCACCCAGTCGCCCTCGCCCAGTTCCGGGGCGGCGGAGAGGTCGATCACGGTCATGTCCATCGACACCCGGCCGAGCACCGGCAGCATCGAACCGCCCGCCGTCATCCGCCCCTTGCTCGACCAGCAACGCAGATAACCATCGGCGTAACCGAGCGCGATCACGCCGACCCGCATCGGCGCCGGGGCGGTGAAGGTAGCGTTGTAGCCAACCGTCTCGCCAGCCTGGACATTTCGCACCTGCATGATCGCCGCCATCGGCCGCGCGACCTGGCGGATCACGCCTTCGAGCTCGGGCCGGGGCAGGCCGCCGTAGAGCGACAGACCAGGCCGCGTGAGGTCGCCGTGATAGTCGGCGCCCAGCGCGATGCCGGCGCTGTTGGCCAGGCTGGCGCGGCGGTGCGGGATCGCGGCCCGGGCTTCGTTCCAGCGCGCAAGCTGGACGGCGTTGAGCGGGGAGTCCTCGTCGGCCGAGGCCAGATGCGACATCAGCACATCGACATCGAGCCGGGCGACCGCCTCGTTGCCCAGTTCCGCCATCGGCAGGCCCAGCCGGTTGATACCCGTATCGACCATCAGGTCGCAGGCCCCGCCCTCGGCCTCGATCCAGAGACCCGCCTGCCGCAGCGAGTTGATTACCGGTTTCACCCCCGTCGCCCTGGCATAGGCCGCATCGGCGGCGGTCAGCGGGCCGTGCAGCACCGAGATCGCCTGTGGCGGCAGCAGAGCGAGCAGCGGTGCGACCTCGCTCCAGTGGGCGACGAAGAAGGTCTCGCAGCCCGCCTCGCGCAGCACTGGCACGGCCTGCGCCGCACCCACGCCATAGGCGTCGGCCTTCACCGCCGCGCCGGCGCTGGCGCTCCCGGAAAGCCGATCCAGCGCGCGCCAGTTGCCGGCGAGAGCATCCTTGTCGATATCGAGCCGCAGCGCGGCAGGTGGGGTTTCAGGCAGGGACATCGTCTTCGAAATCGCGCGGCGGTCCGCCCTTGAGGCCCCACAGCGCCACGATCAGCCCGAAGGCGACCACGCCCCAGGTGTACCACAGCCCGGCATAGGCATCGCCGGTGCGGGCGTTGATGTAGCTGGCGATCAGCGGCAGGAAGCCGCCGAGATAGCCCGCGCCGATGTGATAGGGGATCGACATCGAGCTGTAGCGGATCTTGGGCGGGAACATCTCGGTCAGCAGCGCCGCGACAGAGCCGTAGGTCAGCGCCGAGAGCACGCCGAGCATCATCAATAGCGCGGCGATGCCGACAAGCGCGCCAAGGCCGGGCTTCTGCACCGAGAAGTCGAACCCGTGCGCCGCCAGTGCCGCCTCGAGGCCGGCCTTGCGCGCCTTGCCGTCGCTCAGCCAGGCGGGATCGATCGCCACGGGCGAGCCGCCCGCGCTGATCGCCAGCGCCGGCGCCGCCTGCACCGAATAGGGCACGCCGCTCGAGGTCAGGGTCTCAAGCACCTTGCCGCAGTCGCTCTGCTTGCGGCCGAACAGGTCGGCGAAGGGATCGGTGCTGCAGGCTTCGCCCGCGACCACCACCGGCGCGCGCTGGCTGCTGGCGTTCAGCCCGGGGTTGGCCAGCGCGCCGAGCCCCCAGAACAGCGGGAACAGCAGCAGCAGCGCGCCCACCGCGCCGACGATGATCGGCCGCTTGCGTCCCACCCGGTCGGACCATTTGCCGACCACTAGGTAGAAGCTCATCGACACCATCGCCGACAGGCCGACGACGATCTCCGCCGTCACCGTGTCCATCCGCATCGGCCCCTTGAGGAACGACAGCGCCGAGAAGAAGGCCGTGTACCAGATCGTCGTCAGCACCGCGGACACGCCGAACAGCGCCACGAAGATGCGCTTCTTGTTGCCGGGATAGGTGAAGCTTTCGACGAAGGGGTTCTTCGCCGTCTCGCCCGCCGCCTTCATCGCGACGAACACCGGGCTTTCCGACAGCTTGAGCCGCATCCACAGCGAGATCAGCAGCAGCACGATCGACAGGATGAACGGCAGGCGCCAGCCCCAGCTGGCGAAGACGTCGTCGGGGATCAGCAACTGGCAGGCCAGCACGGTGATGACCGACAGCACGAAGCCGCCGACCACGCTGGCCTGGATGTAGCTGGAGAAATAGCCGCGCCGATCGGGCGGGGCATGCTCCGAGACGTAGATCGCCGCGCCGCCGTATTCGCCGCCCAGCGCCAGGCCCTGCAGGATGCGCAGCAGGATGACGATGGCCGGCGCCCACAGGCCGATCGATTCCGCCGAAGGGATGAAGCCCACGCCGGCCGTGGCGACGCCCATCAGCGTCACGGTGACGAGGAAGGTGTATTTGCGGCCCAGCTGGTCGCCGAGGTAGCCGAACAGGATCGCGCCCAGCGGACGGAAGCCGAAGCCGACGGCAAAGCCCGCCCAGACCAGCAGGATCTGCAGCGTCGCGTTGTCGCCGGGGAAGAAGGCCTTGCCGATGAAGCCCGCGAGCGTGCCGTAGATGAAGAAGTCGTACCATTCGAAGATCGTGCCGGCCGACGAGGCCCCGATCACCATCCGGATCTCCGACGCGCTCGGCTCTTTGACCGCTGCCTGTTCTGCTTCCATCTAGCTCAAACCCCCGCCTGCACCCGGCATCTCTCTCGCCGTGTCTCTAACGAGGCATTCGAAGTTAGGGAAGAAGCTCGCTCGCGGCCTGCCAGGCCAGCAGGATCGCGCCGTGGCGGCCGGGATAGGCCTGCGCGGGCGCGATGGCGGCGAGACCGGGCCAGTCGGGCAGTGGTGCCTCGCCTGCGAGCCAGCGGGAGATCGCCTCGCGCGCGGTGCGGACATCGGCGCCGGTCATGCCCGGCGCGGCCTCGGCGAAGACCGCGGCCGCCGCCTGGCCGACGGCGCAGGCTTGCGAGCGGACGGCGACGCGCTCGATCCGCCCGGCCTCATCGGTGCCGAGCGCGAGCGCGATCGTGCTGCCGCAACTGCGCGAGCGGGCGTCGCCCTTCAGCGGCAGCGCTTCGTCCCATGGGAATGCCGCGAGCTTGGTCGCGAGCGCCAGGACTTCGGGCGTGTAGAGGATGGCGGCAGTGGCCACGCTATTCGCCCTTGAGCTTCTTCGCTTCCGCGGCGGCGGCTTCGTGCCGGCGCTCGGCCAGCATGGTCACCATCGCCTCGCTGCTGGCGTTGACGAAGGGATAGGTGCGCGACTGGGTGATCCAGTCCGGCCGGCCGCCGACGCCCCAGACGGTGTCGTAGCCCAGCACCAGCACCGAGAAGGCGAGCACGGCGATGATCATGCCCTTCACCGCGCCGAAGCCGAAGCCGATCACCCGGTCGATCGGGCCGAGGATCGAAGCGCGGCTCTTGGCGCCGGCCCACTTCGCGCCCGCCTTGAACACGGCGTAAGGCACCAGCAGCAGCAGCGCGAAAGCGAGCACGCCCGCACCCGAGGCCGTGCCGATATAGGGCTCGATGAACAGGGTCACCGGCGTGTGCAGATAGCGGATGGCGAAGACGGCGAAGATCCACGCGCCAAGCGCGATCACCTCCTGCACGAAACCGCGCATGAAGCCGTTGATCGCTCCCACTCCCACCAGCAGCAGCACGATGATATCGAAACCCGTCATCCGACAGGGAATTTACTCACCACCCAGAATCCGGTCAACGAGATTTGGCAGGAGGGTCAACTCGGAATACCGCATTTCCTTGATGCCGGCCGAGCCGTCTGGCGGGCCGCAGGCGGTGCGGAAGCCGAGCTTGGCGGATTCGCGCTGGCGGATCGAGCCGTGCGCGACGGGACGGATCTCGCCCGCGAGCGAAACCTCGCCAAACCACACCGAGCTGTCGGGCAGCGGCTTGTCGCCCAGAGCCGAGATCAGCGCCGCCGCCACCGCGAGGTCGGCCGCGGGGTCGGCCAGGCGATATCCGCCGGCGACGTTGAGGTAGACCTCGGCCGTCGAGAAGCTCAGCCCGCAGCGCGCCTCCAGCACGGCGAGCAGCATGGAGAGGCGCCCGCTATCCCAGCCCACCACCGCGCGGCGCGGGGTGGCGCCGCTGGCGAGGCGGACGATCAGCGCCTGGATCTCGACCAGCACCGGCCGCGTGCCTTCCATCGCCGGGAACACCGCGCTGCCCGGCACCGGATTCTCGCGGCCCGAAAGGAACAGCATCGAAGGGTTGCCGACCTCTTCCAGCCCCGCCCCGGCCATGGCGAAGACGCCGATCTCGTCCACCGGACCGAAGCGGTTCTTGATGCTGCGCAATATCCGGTACTGGTGGCTGCGCTCGCCCTCGAAGCTCATGACGACGTCGACCATGTGCTCGAGCACGCGCGGGCCGGCGATATTGCCGTCCTTGGTGACGTGGCCGACCAGCACCAGCGCGCAGCCGTTCTCCTTGGCATAGCGGATCAGCTCGAAGGCGCAGCCGCGCACCTGGCTGACCGTGCCCGGGGCGCCCTCGATCTGGTCCGAATGCATGGTCTGGATCGAATCGATCACCAGCAGCGCAGGCGCGTCCATGCCGCCCAGCGTCGTCAGGATATCCCGCACCGATGTTGCAGCAGCAAACCGCAGCGGCGCGCCGGCCAGCCCGAGCCGGTCGGCACGCATGCGCACCTGCCCGGCCGCCTCCTCGCCACTGACGTAGACGACCTCGCCGCCCGACTTGGCGATCGAGGCTGCCGCCTGCAGCAGCAGCGTCGATTTGCCGATGCCGGGGTCGCCGCCCATCAGGATCGCCGAGCCGGGCACCAGCCCGCCGCCCAGCGCGCGGTCGAATTCGGCGATCCCGGTCGAGCGGCGCTGCAGGGGCGCGCCGGGCTTGTCGAGAGGCTCGAACTCGATCCTGCGGCCGCCGCCCGACAGGTCGTGCTTGGCCGAGAACACCGTCTCGGGCGCTTCCTCGGCCAGCGTGTTCCACTCGCCGCAGTCGGCGCACTGGCCCTGCCAGCGGTGTGTGACGCTGCCGCAGGCCTGGCAGACATAGCGGCGTTTGGGTTTGGCCATACCGTTCGGCTAACAGGAACATAGGTGGAACGCAAGTGCCCCGACGGCGCTTAAACCCCGCCTTTACGCACCGCCGCTACAAAGTCCGCGATGTCCGCGAAAACCGTCTTGCCTCGCTTCGCCGAACTCGACGCCCTGCGCGGCATCGCGGTGATGGTGGTGCTAGCGTTCCACTATTCCTGGCGCAGCGAGCAGGTGCTGCCCGCGGCCCACGGTTTCTCGCAAGGGCTGGCCTGGGGGCACTACGGCGTCGAGCTGTTCTTCGCCATATCGGGCTTCGTCATCCTGATGACACTGCGGCGGACCGCGACCTCGGCCGACTTCCTCGTCTCGCGCTTCGCCCGGCTGTTCCCCGCCTACTGGGCGGCGATCGGACTGACGAGCGTGATCGTCCTGGCGCTCGGCGCCGACGCGCTCGCGCAGCCGGCCTCGGTCATCGCGGTGAACATGTCGATGCTGCAGAGCTTCTTCTACGTGCCCTCGGTGGACGGTGCCTACTGGTCGCTGGGGGTCGAGCTGGCGTTCTACACCTGCATGTGGGCGCTCTGGCGCGCGCGGCTGCTCGGGCGGATCGAGACCGTGCTGCTGGGCTGGATCGCGCTGAAATTCGCCTGGTGGGCGGTGCCGGCGCTGCCGTCGCGGCTCGGGCTGCTGGTGGTCGAGGATTTCATCCCCTGGTTCGCCATCGGCATGGCTGCCTACCGGGTGTATCTGGGCGAGCGGAGCTGGCGCCAGCAGGTGGCCGTGCTCGCGCTCGGCTTCCTCTCGGTGGCGATCACCGACACGGCGGAGGCCGAAGGCGCGCCCTGGGTCTATCTGGCGACGGTCGCCGTCTTCGTGCTCACGATCGAAGGCCGGATGCGCTGGCTGGCCAATCGGCCACTGCTCTGGCTGGGGGCGCTGTCCTATCCCGTGTACCTGATCCACCAGAACGTCGGCTACGCAGTGATCGCCTGGCTGGAGCGTTGGGGCGCGCCGCCGTGGATCGCCCTGCCCTGCGCGGTCGCCGCGGCCTTCGCGCTGGCCGAAGCGATCCACCGGCTGGTCGAAGGACCGGCTCTGGCCGCGATCCGCGGGCGCTGGAAGGCTCGCAAGGCGTCGCCCCAAGCGATAGCATCTGGCGAAGCCGCCTAAGCTCTGCCACGATCTTCCCATGCGGGAGAAGGAACTGCGGATCGCGCTCGTCTGCTACGGCGGCATCAGCCTGGCGGTCTACATGCACGGGGTCACCAAGGAGCTGTGGAAGCTCGCCCGCGCCAGCCGCGATTTCCTCGCCCGCGAGAAGAGCGGCGGCGGCAGCGAGGCGGTCTATCGCCGGCTGCTGGAGCACATCCAGCTCAAGCACGACTTGCGGCTGCGGGTGTTGCCCGACGTGGTGGCCGGGGCCAGCGCCGGAGGGCTCAACGCCGTGTTCCTTGCCCAAGCGATCCATTCGGGGCAGTCGCTGGAGCCGCTGACCGACCTGTGGCTCAAGCGCGCCGACGTCGATGTGCTGCTCGATCCCGATGCGCGGCCGGGCTGGCGCTTCGCCAAGATGTGGGCGATGCCGCTGGTCTGGTGGGTGCTGCGCCGCCCGGGCAACCTGATCTCGGACAGCGTGGCCAAGGAGACCCGCTCCGAAGTGCGCGCCAAGCTCTCGCGCCTGGTCCGCTCGCGCTGGTTCGAGCCGCCCTTCGGCGGATCGGGCTTCTCGCGCCTGCTGGCCGAGGCGCTGGAGGCCATGGCCAAGAGCAAGGCCGAAGGACCGCTGCTGCCGCCGGGCCATCCGCTCGACCTCTTCGTCACCGCTACCGACTTCAAGGGCCACCTGGAGACGCTGCGGCTGCACAGCCCGGCGCTGGTGCAGGAAAGCGAGCATCGCCTGTCGATCGGCTTCCGCGGTCGCGCGCCCACCGAAGGCGGCGAGCCGCTGGCGGCGATGCCCGAGCTGATCTTCGCCGCGCGCGCCACCGCCAGTTTCCCCGGCGCCTTCCCGCCGCTGCAACTCGGCGAGATCGACCGGCTCGCGGCCAAGCGCCGGATGGCCTGGCCTTCGCGCGAGGCCTTTATCGCCCGCGTCATGCCCGAGCACCGCCGCCGCGGCGATGCCGAGAACGTCGCGCTGATCGACGGCTCGGTGCTGGTCAACGCACCCTTCGGCGAAGTGATGCGCGTGCTGCGCACAAGGCCCGCACAACGCGAGGTCGATCGCCGCCTCGTCTACATCGATCCCCGGCCCGATCGCATCGGCGGGCTGCTGCGCGACGATCCCAGCTCGCCGGGCTTCTTCTCGGTGATCTTCGGCTCGCTGTCCTCGATCCCGCGCGAGCAGCCGGTGCGCGACAATTTGGAGGTCTTGGCGAAGGAATCTGCCGAGATGGCCCGCCTGCGCGAGATCGTCGCGGCGCTGCGGCCTGAGGTCGAGGACGCGGTTGAGAAGCTGTTCGGCCGCACCCTGTTCCTCGACCGCCCTACCCCCAAACGGCTCGCGTCGTGGCGCTCCAAGGCGCACCAGGCGGCCGCCGAGCGCGCCGGTTTCGCCTTCCACGGCTACGCCCAGGTCAAATATGCCGGCATCGTCGATGAGCTCGCCCGCCTGATCCACGCCGCCGCGCCGGGCCTCGGCCTCGCCACGCCCGAGCCGATCGCCACATTCCTCACCGGGCATCTGGCCGCCCGCGGCATGGATCGGACTTCGGGCAACGGCGGCGGCGCGTCGGACGAACTGGTCGCCTTCTTCTCCGACCACGACCTGCCTTTCCGCATCCGCCGCCTGCGCCTGCTGACCCGCCGTCTCGCGCAGGAATGGGAAGCGGCCGAGGACGTCGAGGAGAGCGCCCGCGAGGCCGCGCGCGACGCGGTCTACACCGCGCTGTCGCTGTTCTTCGAGCGCGAGCAATCGAGCTTCCTGGGCGACGATTTCCCGGCACTGGCGGAGAAGCTGTTCGAGGATCCGGAAGCCGTTCTGAAAGCCATCGCCGAGGGCCGGAACTTGCGCGAGGTCGATGCCGAGGTGGACGAGATGCTCTCCGCCGCGCTGGTCCAGATGCCGCAGACCCTGCGCCGCCGAGTGCTGCTCAGCTACCTCGGCTTCCCGTTCTTCGATTCGGTCACCCTCCCCCTGCTGCGCGGCGAAGGCTTGACCGAGTTCGACCCGGTGAAGGTCGATCGCATCTCCCCCGACGACTGCGGCTCGATCCGCAGCGGCGGCACTCGCGCCACCCTGCGCGGGGTGGAATTCTACAACTTCGGCGCCTTCTTCAGCCGCGCCTACCGCGAGAACGACTACCTCTGGGGCCGCCTCCACGGCGCCGAGCGGATGATCGACCTGGTCGCCTCGACCCTGCCCGAGGGCATGGTGCTGAGCGCGGAGGAAATGCTGGGCTTCAAGCAGGAAACCTTCCTCGCGATCCTGGCGGAGGAAGAAGGCCGATTGACCACCGACGCCAGCCTGGTGCCGGGAATCCGTGCCGAAGTGGAGCGCATAAATATCGGGCCAGAACGGACGGAATAGGATATCTTCGGCACTTCGTTCGCAGAGGGAAGAAGCCGCCGTGGAAGATTCGGTCGAGACGTTTCGTTCGCTTGCCCAGCTCGAAGGCGACATGCGGCAGAGCGAGAAGGCGTTCGTCGAGGCCGATGCCCGCTTCCAGCAGGCGCAGGTCGCCTATGAGAAAGCCCTAGCGGCCTACAAGACCGCGGAGGACGACCGCGACAAGACGCTTGACGACCTCAACGACTGCCACCGGGAAATCGACCGCAAGCTCGAGATGCTGCGTGAAGCGAGCCCGATTGGCTGCGACTGGCGCAAGGTGGCCGATAACGACGCCGCGCCGCTTATCTTGAACGGCAGCGGCATCGATACCTCCGACTTCATCGTGAAGGGCTGACCCTCACGATACGGGCGCGGGGCCTCACTCCGTCAGGTCGTTCCAGGCTTCCTTGAGCCGGTTGAAGAAGCCCTTCGATTGCGGGCATTCCTCGCCGGTCTCGGTCTCCTGCAGCTCACGAATCAGTTCCTTCTGGCGCGATGTCAGCTTGGTCGGCGTCTCCACCATGATCTCGATCACGAGGTCGCCGCGGCCGCGGCCTTGCAACACCGGCATGCCGACGCCGCGCTTGCGGAGCTGCTTGCCCGACTGGATGCCGGCGGGGATGGCGATCTTGTTGCTGACGCCGTCGAGGCCCGGGATATCGATCTCGCCGCCCAGCGCCGCCGTGGTGAAGGTGATCGGCACGCGGGTGATCAGGGTCGTGCCCTCGCGCTCGTACATCTGGTGCCGGCGGACGTGGATGAAGATATAGAGGTCGCCCGGAGGCGCGCCGAAGGGGCCGGCCTCGCCCTTGCCCGAAAGGCGGATGCGGGTGCCCGAATCGACGCCCGGCGGGATGTTCACGTCGAGCGTCTCTTTCCAGCACATTGGGATCCTAAGCTTAGAATTCCACGTGGACAAGTTGTCGCG